>Ga0172373_10000393_pt1 | contig 72225 bp, 62 predicted proteins | sample Lak10m_2_FD_114546 | JGI IMG/M metagenome (GOLD analysis project Ga0172373, IMG submission 114546) | Freshwater microbial communities from Kabuno Bay, South-Kivu, Congo - kab_092012_10m | ecosystem: Environmental > Aquatic > Freshwater > Lake | place: Democratic Republic of the Congo...
CAGGGCGTGCGCTGCGTGGGTGGCACGCTGAAGCGCCTGTACGTGAAGTCGCCCGGCGGCGCCGGCGGCGTGACGGCTCCGGTCGGCGCGGATCCGACGGTTTCGGCCCAGTCGGCGAATCTCGGCGATCCGATCGCTCCGGCCAGCACGCGCTACTACATGGCGTACTACCGCGACCCGATCGTGCTCGGCGGCTGCGCCGCGACCTCGACCTTCAACGCGACCAACGCGCTGCAGGTTCTTTGGCAGTGAGGCATCCATGAGGCAGAGCTGAGCCGCGAGGCTCAGCCCTTGCCCGAGTTCCAGGCGGCCCTTCCGCAGAGCGGGAGGGCCGCCCGCATTTTTGAGGCTGAAACACCTGCCCGGGAGTGGTGGATTCGGGGACAATTCAGCCCATGCGCACTCTCCACGTCTTCGCGTTCTGCTGCTTCGCTGGCCCGGTACTCGCCCAGACGGTCGAGGTGGAGCCCAATGACTCCAAGGCCACGGCCACGGTCGTTGCCGCCTTCAGCGCCGGCCAGACCCTCGGCGGCTCCAGCAACTCGGGTTCGACAACGGGATTCGACTACTTCGACATCACGATGGCACCGGCTGCGCCGGGCATTTACCGCCACCAGCTGGCAATCACCAGCACCACGCCGGGCTTCACCGGCACGCTGCGCGGGCTCAACCAGACGGGCGGCCTCGTGGGGACCTGTCCGGCGCTGGGCACCTCCCCGGTGATCGGCACGAGTGACAACACGGCGCAGACCTCTTCCTCCTCCACGCAGTCGGTTCCTCCGTACATGAACGCCTGGTACGGCTTTGGCGCGGGCGAGCGACTCTACTACCGCGTCACGGGGACGAGCACCACGACGAGCACCTACACCGCCACGCTCACCAGCACGGCGGTGACGCCCGCGGTGATTCCCGGCTCGTTCAACGCCGGAACGCTCACGATCCAGACGGTGGGGCAGACCACCGTGGATACGGACATCATCCTGCTCAACTCGAACTACCAACCGGTGGTGACGAGCGAGGGCGCTGCGAGCAATGACGATGAGCACTGCACGCTCGCGGGGGCGACCAGCAACGTGCTGCAGTCGCGTCTGACGCGCGCGCTGGCTCCGGGCACCTATTATCTGGGCATCAGCGGATACGACCTCAAGAACAACACGGTGGCGCCGACCGACGACGACTTCATGCTGGGAACGCTGATGGATTTTCCGGGAATCGTGTGCACCTCCAGCACCAGTCTGAGCGCCGATCGCGACTTCCAGATCAGCGATGGCACCAACACCTACACCAGCACAGGCGCGGTCAGCTCGGTCTATTTCGAGGTGCAGTGGTACCAGTTCACCGTCGGCGGCGGCTATCTCACGATCTGCGAACCGGGCGTGGGCGGCGTGCTCGCCTGCCCCTGCGCCAACCCGCCGATCGGCGGCGGCAAGGGTTGCGACAACAGCGCGGCCACGGGCGGAGCGACGATCGCCGCGACGGGCTCGGCCAACACCGCCGCGGATACGCTGGTCTTCACCAGCAGTGCCCAGACCGCCAACGGCACGACCATCCTCCTGCAGGGCAACAGCCTGGTCTCCGGCGGCGCTGGGGCGCCCTTCGGTCAGGGGGTGCGCTGTGTGGGTGGCACGCTGAAGCGCCTGTACGTCAAGTCGCCGGGCGGAGCCGGCGGCATCAGCGCGCCGACCGGCGCCGACGCGAGCGTTTCGGCGCGCTCGGCGGCGCTCGGGGATCCGATTCCAGCCGGCAGCACGCGCTACTACATGGCCTATTACCGCGACCCGATCGTGCTCGGCGGCTGTGCGGCGAGTGCGACCTTCAACGCTACGCAGGGCTTGCAGATCAACTGGCAATAGGGCGCTGGAAGGGGCGCCCGGGTGGGGTAGGATCGTGGATTCACCAACGGGTTCCGGCGCGGTTGCGTAGGATCCCGGTCCACCAGACCCTCGGCCTAGCCTTCTTGATCGCATGAGCCAACTGACCCTGCCGCATCAGGCGGAGATCGAACAGGCCTCGGCCTGGATCCAGGATCTGCGCAGTTCCGTCCACGAAGTGCTGGTGGGCCAGGAAAATCTGCTCCAGGGCCTGCTGATCGGGCTTCTGACCGGCGGCCATGTGCTGCTGGAGGGCGTTCCGGGGCTGGCGAAGACGCTGGCCGTCTCCAGCCTCGCGAAAAGCCTCGACGGCAGCTTCGCGCGCCTGCAGTTCACGCCGGACCTCCTGCCTTCCGATCTGGTCGGCACGGAGATCTACAACGCCAAGGAAGCGAGCTTCACGGTGCGCCGCGGCCCTCTGTTCGCGAACTTCGTGCTCGCCGACGAGATCAACCGCGCGCCGGCCAAGGTGCAGTCGGCGCTGCTCGAAGCGATGCAGGAGCGTCAGGTCTCGATCGGAGGCCAGACCTATCCCTTGCCCCGGCCCTTCCTCGTGCTCGCGACCCAGAACCCGCTCGAGCAGGAGGGCACCTACCCGCTGCCCGAGGCGCAACTCGACCGCTTCGCGCTCAAGATCGTGGTCAAGCACCCGGCGCGCGGCGAGGAACTGGAGATCCTCAACCGCATGGCGAGCACCAAGCCGCGGCTGGAGGTGCGCCGCAGCACGGACCTGACGCATGTGATGCAGGCCCGCGAGGTGCTCGACCGCGTCGTGATCGATGCCCGGCTGCGCGAATACATGGTCGATCTCGTGATGGCGACGCGCGAGCCGCAGACGTACGGCCTCGCCGAACTCAAGCCGCGCATCCAGTACGGCGGCAGCCCGCGGGCCACGATCTGGCTGGCGCTGGCCTCGCGCGCGCACGCTTTCCTCGGCGGGCGCGGCTATGTCACGCCGACCGACATCAAGAGCGTGGCGCTGGATGTGCTGCGCCATCGCGTCACGCCCACGTACGAAGCCGAGGCGGAGGGCTTGAGCTCCGAGAGCCTCGTGATGCGCGTTCTGGAGACGGTTCCGGTTCCCTGAAGCGGCGATGAGCGACGAGCGTCCTGTCCTGACCAGCGAGCTGATGGCTCGCGTGCGCGCGATCGAGGTTCGCACGCACAAGCTGGTCAACACCGCGCTGGCCGGCGGCTACCGCTCGAGCTTCCGCGGTCAGGGCATCGAGTTTCAGGAGGTGCGTGCCTACCAGCCCGGAGACGATGTGCGGCGCATCGACTGGAACGTGACGGCGCGCACAGGCGAGGCTTTCGTCAAGAACTATGCGGAGGAGCGCGAGCTGACCGTGCACCTCCTGGTCGACTCGAGCCGCTCGATGGACCTTGGCAGCCGGGTGTGGACCAAGCGCGAGGTCGCCGCGCAGTTCGCGGCCTTGATTGCCTTCGTGGGATTGCGCCATGGAGATCGCGTCGGGATGACGCTGTACGGCGAGCATCCTGGGCTGCATCTGCCAGCACGCAAGGGCAGTCAGCATGTGCTGCGCCTCGTGCGGGAGGTTCTGGCTGCCAAGCCCGATGCGCTCGGCAGCGATCTGTGCGGCGCGCTCGAGCGCGAAGAACGGTTGCTGCGTCGGCGCAGCGTCGTGCTGGTGGTCAGCGATTTCCTCGATGCTCCCGGAGCTCGGGACTGGGCCGTGGTGATGACGCGCCTCTCGCTGCGCCACGACGTGATCGCGGTGCGCGTGCGGGATCCGCTGGAGAGCGAGCTGCCCGGCGTCGGCATCCTCCCGCTGCGCGAGCTGGAGTCCGACGGGCGCGTCGAACTCGACACGCGCCGCGCCGCGGTGCGCGCGGCCTGGAAAGCGGCCTTCGATGCGCGCGAAGGCAGCCTGCGCACGCGCCTGGCGCGCGCGCAGGCGGATCTGCTCGATCTGGAGACCACGCAGGATGTCGGCGAGAGCGTGCGAGCGTTCTTCCGGCGGCGTTCGTTGTCCCGCGGAGGTGCGCGTTGACAGCGACCGATCCCACAGCACGCCTGTTCCCGCAACCGCTCCAGGCCGAGATCGGTCAGCCGGTGCTGTGGACGCTGGAGGTTCGTCATGCCGCGAACACCCGCGTCAGCGTGGGCGCAGCGCCCGAACTCGATCAGAGCTGGGTGCTGCTCGACGGTCCGCGCACCAGCAGCAGCGAGGCAGGTTTTCGCATCGTCTGGGAGGCGTTGTCGCTGGAAGCGGGCCTGCGCACGCTGCCGGTGCCAGAGCTCGGCTGGCAGAGCCAGCCGCTCTCCGTGACGACCGAGCCGCTCGCCGTGCGCGGCGAGCTCGCCGCGGAGGAGGATGCTCCACGCGCGTTGCGCGGAGCGATCGACGCGGGCCCGGATTCTCAGACTTCCATCTGGCTCACGGGACTGGCCCTCGGCGCCGCGCTCCTGCTGGTGCTGGCGGCGCTGTGGTGGCGTGCTCGCGCACGGCGCCAGCCTGCGCCGGGAGCTCCGAGCCCGGAGCAGCAATTGCAGTGGCTGCGCGAACGCGCGGCGAGCGGCGCCGTGGCGCCGCGCGACGCGGTCTATGCGCTGACGCAGCTCCTGCGCGCGGCGCTCGATGCCCGTGAAGGCCGCCAGCGGGCGGCGCTGACCGACGCGCAGTGGGCCATGGATGTGGGTGAGCCTTGGGCCGCGCTGCTGGCGCGTGTCGAGAGCATCAAGTACGCGGGCATCGAGCCCAGTCCCTTGCTGCTAGGAGAGTTGCTCGATCGGGCGGCCGCGGAGCTGGGACGATCGGGGGAGGTGCGTTCGTGAGCGCGCTGCAAGGTGCGGCGACGCAAGTCGTGCAGAGCGCCGCCGAGGGACGCCTTGCGCTGTGGGGGGACTACAGCCTCGCCGATCCGTGGTTCCTCGCGCTGATTCCCCTTGGACTGCTGCTGGCGCTGCGCGGCCGCCTGTGGGGGGCGCGCGCCGCGGGCGCCGCGGGCACCCTGCAGGGCATCCAGAGCGAGCCCGGGCTGCGCGGTCGGCTGGCGGCCCTGCTGCCCTGCCTGGAATTCGCCGGTCTGGCGCTGTTCGCCGTGGCGCTGGCACGCCCGCTCTCCGGCAAGGAGCACAGCATCAGCGAGTCCGAGGGCGTCGACATCGCGCTGGCGATCGACCGCTCTGGCTCGATGGATCACAAGGACCTCGATCCACAGCTCAACCGGCTCGAGGTGGTCAAGGCGGTCGTGGCCGACTTCGCGACGCGGCGCATGACCGATCGCGAGGGGGCCGCCGACAACGTCGCGCTGATCACCTTCGCCGCGTATCCCTCGCTGCTGTGCCCGTTCACGCTCGATGTGCATGCCGTGACGGGCTTTCTGAAGGAACTCGAGCCGGTGCGCAACCGCGCCGAGGACGGGACGGGCATCGGAATCGGGCTCGCCAAGGCGGTGGCGGTGCTCTCGGAGACGGACGCGCGCTCCAAGATCGTCGTGCTGCTGACGGATGGCGAGAACAACATCGACCTGATTCAGCCCATGGAAGCCGCCCGGCTCGCCAAGGAGAAGAACATCAAGGTCTACACGATCTTCGCCGGACGCTTCGTGTACGTGACCGACATGTTCGGCAATCCGCGCGCCACCGAGCGTGAACTCGACACCAGCGAATTGCAGGCCATCGCCGAAACGACGGGCGGACGCTTCTACCGCGCCAAGGATCGCGCGCAGCTGGAGCAGATCTACGCCGAAATCGAGCAGCTCGAGCGCACGAAGCGCTACGAGCGGCGCTACCACGAGAGCTACGATCTCTACCCGAGCTTTCTGGCCCTGGGCGCCGGGCTGCTCGCCTGCGCCTGGCTGCTGAGCAGCACCTGGCTGCGGAGGATCCTGTGATCAGCCTGGCAGCTCTGGGTTTCGAGTGGTTGCGCGGATCTTGGGCGCTGATGCTGCTCGCGGTGCCGCTGATGGCTGTCGTCCTCGCCTACGGCCTGCGCGCCCGCCGTCAGGCCCGCGAGCGGCTGGTGGCTCCCCGCCACCAGCAGCGCTTCTTCCGACACTTCGCGCCCGCGCGGTCCGAGCTGCGTGCGTGGCTGGCGCTGCTGGCTCTCGGCTTTGCGATCGTCGCCCTGCTGGGTCCGGTGCGTGGCTACACGCTGCGCGAGGTGCGCCGCAAGGGGCTCGATCTGGTGCTGTGTGTCGACACCTCGCGCAGCATGCTGGTCGAGGATGTGCGGCCCAGCCGTCTGGAGCGCGCACGGCGCGAGGTGGCGGGACTGCTCGATCGGCTGGAAGGCGACCGCGCCGCCCTGCTGGCCTTCTCGGGCGACGTACGTCAGGTGGCACCCCTGACGCACGATCGCAGCACGCTGACGAGCTTCGTCGCGACGCTCTCTCCGGAGGACAATCTGCGCGGCGGAACCGATCTTGGCGCCGCGATTCAGCGTGCGCTGGAGCTGTTCGACGGCCGCACGGGCGCGCACGAAGCGATCATCGTGATCACCGACGGCGAGGATCTGGAAGGCAAGGGCCGGGAATGGGCCGAGAAGGCCCGCCAGCGCGGCATTCGGATCTATTTGGTCGGCATGGCGACAGCGGCGGGCGGCAAGATTCCGCTGCCGAGGCAGCAGGGCTTCCTGCGCGACGAGGACGGCAGGGAAGTCGTCTCGAAGCTCGATGGCTCGAGTCTGGAGCGCATCGCGGAACTCAGCGACGGAGCCTACCTTTCGATCGAAAGCTCTGCCTTCCCGCTCGATGAAATCTACCTCAAGCGGATCTCGAAGCTCGAGGGGCGCGAGCTGGAGGCGGGCAAGGAACGCATTCCGCACGATCGCTTCCAATGGCCGCTGGCGCTGGGCGCCGCCTGTCTGCTGGTTTCACTGAGTCTGCGTGAGCGCCGCGTGCGCAAGGGAGATCGAGCATGATGATTCTGTGGTCCTGGTTGTGGCTGGCAAGCCCAGAGCAGCCGGCGCCGACGGCGCATGCTGCCTATCACGAGGGTCTGCGCTTGGCGCGCGAGGAGCAACGCGACGCGAGCGCGCGCGAGTTCCAGGTCGCGCGCAGTCGCGGGCAGGGCGAGTTGCGCAACGCCGCGGTCTACAACCTCGCCACGCTGGCGCTTCAGGAGGCCGAGCGCTGGCGGGCAGAGCTACCCGAAGTGCGCAAGTCTGCTCCCGCCGCCGCGCTGCCCCTGCCCCCGCTGCCCTCTGGCACCGGTCAGCAGCCCGGCCAGCAGCCCGATCCGCTGACCGAAGCGCGCAAGCACTACCTGGAAGCTCGCCGCCACTGCGTGGAGCGCCTGCGTCTCGACTGGCGCGATGGCGATACGCGTGCTCAGGCCGAGTTGGTCACCCGGCGGCTGAAGGAACTCGACGAGATCGAAAAGCAGCGCCAGCAACAGCAACAGCAGCAGCAGGATCAGAAGCCGCAGGACCAGAAGGACCAGAAGGATCAGAAGGATCCAGAGAGCAAGCAGGACCAGCAGGACCCTCAGCAGCCCGACCAGCCGCCGGAAAAGCCGCCGGAAAAGCCCGATCCTTCCGCACAGGACAAGCCCGAGGAGCCGCCCTCCGAGTCCGCCAAGCCCGAGGACTCCCAGCCGAAGACTCCGCCAAAAGAGCCGCAGCCCCAACCCGGCGAACCGTCGCTCTCCAAGGAGGAGATGGTGCAACTGCTCGATCGGCTGCAGAAGCTCGAGGAACAGGCGGAGAAGCTCAAGGCCCAGATGCGCGAAGCGCGGCGTACCTCCGTGAAGAAGGACTGGTGATGAACCGCATCCTGCTGATCCTGCTCGTGATCCTGGGTTGGAACGCGGGCGCAAAAGCTCAAGGCCCCAGCGCCACCGCGCGACTTTCCGAAGGCATCGTCAAGCTCGGCGCGCGCGTCACGCTGCTGATCGAGGTCGAGGGCGCCGAGCGGGCCGAAGTGGGAGCGCTGCCGACGCTCGATGGGCTGCGGCTTTCCCGGCCGGGGCCGCCCGGCGAACAGACCTTCATGAGCATCACGCAGGGCCGCCGCATCACCCGCCGCGTCCTGACCTTCGCGGTGCCGGTCCAACCCGATCGCAAGGGCGAGTACAAGCTGCCTGCGATCGAGGTGCTCGCCGACGGGCGCACTCTCAAGACCGGCGAGCAATGGCTGCGCGTGGTCGAGGACCTGGAGGGCGAGCAACTCGGTCTGTTCGAGATCCGCGCACCCTCCACGGTCATCGAGGGGCAGCCCTTCACGGTGGAACTGCGCTTCGGCTGGGAGACGCGCCAGCAAGGCATCAACTACGCCAACCTGAGCCTGCCCTGGTATCCGGGTCTGGGCGGCCTGCTCGAGCTCGACGCGCCGCTGCCCGAACCCGGCCTTGGGACGCTCGATGGCATCGGCATCAACGGCCAGGGCAGCTACCGCGCGGAGCAGCTGCCCGCCGAGCGCAAGGACGGCGGTGAGTTCAGCGTGCTGCGCATTCGCCGACGCTTCCTCGCGACGCGCTCGGGCGCGATCGAGTTTCCGATCAGCCATCTGGAGTTCGGACGGGTCTCGCAGGATTTCCTGCTGCAGCGCGAGAAGCGTTCCTTCTACAAGCGCGTGCCGGCCTTCCAGCTCAGCGTGCTGGCGCTCCCCGAGGAGGGGCGCCCGCTCGACTTCAGCGGGGCAGTCGGCGCGCTCAAGGCCAGCGCCAGCGCCGATCGGCGCGATGTGGATGTGGGCGACTCGATCAAGCTGAGCGTCGAATGGCGCGGCGAAGGCAATCTGGAGTTCTTCGACGTGCCGGAACTCGATCGCATGGAGGCCTTCCGCTCGTTCCGTTTCTTCGGCCGATCGAGCGAGCGCAAGACCAGCGAACGCCGCTCGGTGGTCTTCGACCTGGCGCCTCTGTCCGACAAGGTGGTCGAGATTCCGCCGGTGCCGCTGACGGTCTTCCATCCAGCCACCGGCCGCTACGAAACCGTGCAATCGCAGCCGATCCCGATTCGGGTGCGCGCCCGAGCCAACGCCACCGGTCTCACCGAGGTCAGCCCGACGCGCGGACCGGCCTTCGACGTGCGCGATATCCAGACCGAGAGCCTCCCGGCGAGCGAGTCGCGCGGTCCCCAACTGAGCTGGATCGCCGCGGCGCTGGCGCTGATCGTGCTGGTCTGGTTGTGGGGGCGCGCACAAGTGCGACGTCTGGGCGATCCCGCTTCGCCGCGCGTGCGCGCTCGCCGCCGCGCCCTGCGTCAGCTGCTCGGCGAACTGGCGCGTGCCGGCGACGCGCGCGAACAGGCGCAGGCCTGGCATCGCTTCCTCGGCGATCGCCGCGGACCATCCAGAGCCGCGCTCGAGGGCTGCGACCCGCACGCGCTGGGCGCGCAATGGGGACTCAGTCCACAGCTGGTACAGCAGTGGAGCGCGCTGGAATCCGAACTGAGCATGCGCATCTACGGAGGCGGTGGCGGCGCGCTCGAGCGCGCTCGCATCGAGGCGCTGGCGCGCCAGCTGATCGGAGGCGGACTGTGATCCGGATCATCGCCTTCGTCGGGATGCTGTGGGCGCTCGCGGCGGGGCTGTGCGCAGGCGAGCGCGAAGCCGTGGAGGCCTACCGCCGCGGCGACTACGCGCAGGCGGCCGAGGAATGGCAGGCGCTGCTGGCCGATCCGGCCCGGCCTGTGCAGGGCGAGGAGCGCGGACGCATCCTCTACAATCTCGGCAACTGCGCCTACCGCGCGGATCGCAAGCTGGAAGCGGTCGGCTGGTACACCCAGGCGCTGGAATGCCGGCCGCGCGACGCGGCGACCTGGGCCAATCTGGAGTTGGCGCGCAGCGAGAGCGGGCTGGAGCCTGCCGATCGCGGCGACCTCTCCAGCACCTTGCTGCGCCTGTTCGGATCGTGGACGGCGGCCGAAGCGGGCTGGATCGCGGCGCTCGGGCTGGTGCTGCTGGCGGTGGCGCTGTCCTTCGAGGCGCTGCGCGGCGGCCGAATGGCGCGCAGTGGTGTCGGGATCGGGCTGGTGGTCTTGGTGCTCGCCTTGCTGCCGCTCGGCCTGCACGCCTGGCGCGATCCGCGGCCCTGGGTGCTGTGCACGGAGCGCAGTCCCGTGCCGGTGCGCTCCGAGCCGCGCGAGGATGCAGCGGGGATCGCCGACTGGAATCCGGGCCTGCGGGCGGCGCGGCTGGATGAACTGCCCGACTGGATCAAGCTCGAGCTTCCCGACGGAACGCAGGGCTGGGTCGCGCGCAGCGCATGCTTCCCTTGAAGCGGACCTCCGGCTGAGCCATGCTGCCTGCCTCGTTGGCGACCATGACACCGATCCGCTTCTGTGCTGCGCTGCTCGTGTGTCTGGGTGCGCTCGCCTGCGGGCGGCAGGAGCCCGAGCAGGCTCTGGGCAACGGCGTGCTCGTGATCGCGATCGACGGCCTGCGCGCCGATCACCTCTCCTGCTTCGGCTACGACCGCGAAACCACGCCTGCACTGGATGCTCTGGCAGCGCAGGGCACGCTGTTCGAGTCGGCTTGGAGCAATTCGCCTGATTTGCCGGGGGCGCACGCTTCGATCCTGACGGGCACCGACAGCCGGCTCGCGCACCGCGAACTCGAGCGCACCGACGACCGCATCGCGCGGCTCTCGGAGTGGGCGATCCCCGAGCAGCTGCCGCGCATGGCGCGGGAATTCGTCGCCAATCGCTACACCACGGCGGCCTTCGTCGATCATCCGGGCTTGTCTCAGGCCTACGGCTTCGGCTCGGGCTTTCAGGAATTTCATTCCTTTTCCCCTGACCCGCGCGTCGACACCTCGATCGGCTACGAGGGCGTCGCTCGACGCCTGTTCGCGTGGCTGCAGACGCGCGCTCCGGGTGAAAACTGGTTCGCGTACGTGCACGTCAACGATCTCGAGCGCCTGTGGGAGCGCGGCGGCACGGAGGAGCGCTGGGACAGCTTCTTTTCGCCGCGCGAGGAGCTGGACATGGTGCCGCCGGTGTCCTCTCAGGAGCGAGCGTACTTCGCCGTGCCGCGCACGCGCTGGCGCGGTGCGATGCGCACGCTGGGGGAGTACGAAGCGCTGTACGACGGAGCCTTGCGCCGTCTCGACACCAAGTTCGGTCTGTTGTTCGATGAACTGCGCAAGCGCGGCCGGTTGCGCAACACGACGGTCGCCGTGATCGGCACCTACGGCACCGGATTCGGCGAAGGCGGGCTGTACCTCGACAGCGGCACGCTCTCCGACTGCGATCTGCGCGTGCCGCTGCTGGTGCGCCCCGCGCCGATGCTGCGCTGCCCGCAGGGCCTGCGCGCGAAGGGCGTCGCCAGCAGCATGGATCTGGCGCCGACGCTGCTCGAGATCTGCGGACTCTCCGTGCCGCAGGGCATGTCGGGACGCTCGCAGCTGCGCGTCGTCCGCGGCGAATCGGAGTCGGAGCGCGAATTCGCCTTCGCGAGCGGCGGACTGGCGAGCGGCTACGCGGTGATGGACGCGGCCGCCTGCTATGAGGACAGTGCGCCCGGCGCGAGCGGCACCGCGCTGCTGCAGCGCAGCTGGTCAGGGGCGGATGCCCCGAGCGAGCGCCTGCAGTTCCTGCACCTGCGCGCGACGGACCGGCGCGGCGGTCATCTCGGTCGGGGAGCCCAGGATCCGGCGCTGCGCGAGCGGCTCCACCTCGCCGGCGCGGATTGGTACGCAAGCGTGGAGCTCGCCCGCTCCGTGCTGCAGGGCGAGCGCGGCTTGAGCTCGCTCAAGGCCGAGGAGCGGGCGCGCCTGATGACGCATCGGCTCTTGCCCGCGCAGTAGCCGGCCTAGCGGCCGGCGTGCTCGCCGGGCGCGGGCAGGTTGTGCGCCACGAGCTTCCAGCCGCCGGGCTCGTCGATCAGCAGCACGGCATGGGCCGGATCGGTGACGAATCCGAAGCTCTCGCGCACCGTGAGGCCGAGCGCGCGCGTTGCCAGCACCCGGATCACGTTGTAATGACTGGTCAGCGCGATGCGCTCGCCCGCATGGGCCCGAACGGTCTCGAGCAGTGCCGGCCAGGCGCGCGCGAACACGTCCGCATCGCTCTCGCCCTGATGTCCCTTCCAGTTCCACGGATCGCGCAGAAACGGCTCGCGCTGCGCCTCCCAGCGGCGGCGAAATTCGACCGAGGGCAGGCCCTGCCATTCGCCCCGCCAGATCTCGCGCAGGCGCGGATCGAGCGAAAGCGGCGCCCGGCTGCCCGCGGCGATCGACTGGCCCATCGCCTTGGCGCGGGCGAGATCGGAGGAGTGCACGCGCGCGAGCGGCACGTGCTCGAAGGCTTTCCCCATGCTGCGGGTCTGTTCCTCGCCGCGCTCGGAGAGCGGCACATCCAGATTCCCGTAAGCATGACCGTGCCACTGTGCGGCGACGTCCGCGTGCCGGACCAGCCAGACGCGGGTGCCGGTGCCCGGCGCGGCTGCGGCAGGCTGTGACGGAGCGGCGGCGTCGATCTCGAAGGGGGGCGGAACGAACAGGCGCATGAGGGGAAACTAGCTCCCCCTTGCTTCGATCGGAAGGGGGCGTACAGTCGCAGTCCTCACGGAGACTCAGCCATGCCCAAGATCACGCTACTGCGCAACGGCAAGACCTACGAAGTCGCGGCCGGCACCCATTTCCTCGATTTCTGCCAGGATCAGGACGCGCCGCACGATTTCGGCTGCACGGTGGGCAGCTGCGGAACCTGCGTGCTCGTGCTCGAGAAGGGCGCGGAGAACGTCTCGCCTCCCAGCCAGGAAGAGCTGGAGACCGTCGAGATGTGCACCGCGGTCAAGGGCGCGCGCCTGGGTTGCCAGATGAAGGTGCTGGGCGACATCACGGTCCGCGCGCTCGACTAGGTTTTCGGGAGGCGCTGGATCATGACGCGCGTGGCGGTCGTCTTGTCAGGCTGCGGCTTCCTCGATGGAGCCGAGATCCACGAGTCCGTGCTGACGCTGCTGGCGCTCGACCGGGCCGGCGCCACGAGCGTGTGCCTTGCGCCGCGCATCCCACAGCGTTCGGTGGTCGACCACCTGACGAGCAAGGAGGTGCCGGGCCAGCGCAGCGTGCTCGAGGAATCCGCGCGCATCGCGCGCGGCCGGATCGAGGCGCTGGAAACGGCGCGCGCCGAGGACTTGGACGCGATCGTCCTGCCGGGTGGCTACGGGGCCGCGAAGAATCTGTGCGACTTCGCGCTGCGCGGGGCACAGGCCGAGGTTTACCCCCCGCTCGCCGCGCTGCTGCGCACGCTGCATGCGCAGCGCAAGCCGATCGGAGCCTGGTGCATCGCGCCCGCGCTGCTCGCCGCCGTGTTTCGCGGCGCCGGTCTCCGCCTGACGATCGGCTGCGATCCGGGGACCGCATCCGCGCTCCAGCAGATGGGCGCGCATCCGGTCGAGAAGGCCGTCACCGAAGCGTGCGTCGATGAGCACCAGCGCATCGTCACGGTGCCGGCTTACATGTATGCCGCCCGGATCCATGAGGTCGCGCGCGGGATCGACGAGGGCGTGGGAGAGTTGCTGCGTCTGGCGGCACTCCCACGCTAAGGATACTGCTCCCCATCCGGGGACCTCGACTCCGGATTGCAATATCCTATAGTTTTCGAAGAAAAACACCATTTCGGTGCGCGCGCTTCCGCCATGCGGAGGCGTCTTTGCACAAGCCCCAGCTTGCTGGCGGCCCTGGTCGCTGTGGGGCTCTGGTCGTGGTGGCGCCGTGGTCGCGGTGGCGCCGTGGTCGCTGTGGGGCTCTGGTCGTGGTGGGGCCGTGGTCGCGGTGGCGCCGTGGTCGCGGTGGGGGCGCCGCCGGCAGTCGTTCTTGTCGCGGAGGCAGATGCAGAAGTGCTCCTGCCTGCGTTCGACGCGCCTGCGGTAGCCCCACTGGCGCCGCACGAGGCGCGAGCTGCATCGCGAACGGATGGTTGATCGGAAAGAGCGGGTTCCTGGTGTTGCGGTCGAGCTGGCGCTGCGAGACCTGGGAGATCCGCGGATCGACGATGCCGAGGTTGAGGCCGGGTTGGTGGTGGCGGTCGTCGCCGCGGCGGCGGAGGAGACAGGGGCTTTGGGGACAGGCGGGGTACGGGCATTGCGGGGGGATGGACTTCTGCATCGGTGTCTCGAGTGCGGGGGAGAACCTGTACCCCGGCACCCATGAGGACGGTTCGGCCGCCTCACGCTCGCGCGAAAAATCCCATTCCCAATATCGATTCTGTCCCCGCTCGGGGAGCAGTATCCCATCAGTCGGCTGCCGATCCGCCCCCGCCCCCGCTGCGCGCCCAGGTAAGCCAACCGGGCAGGCGTTCGTCGAGGAACACATCCGCACCTGAGCGCAACCCGGCGCGCGACAGTCCCAGCGCGAAGCACACGCCCGCCATCACCAGCGCGAACAGCCGCGTGTGGCCCTCGCTCAGCACCGCCGCATGCAGGAACAGCAGCGCCAGCAGGAAGCCTGCCGGGCGAGTCAGCGCGCCGAGGAACAGCAGCACGCCGCCCAGCAGCGCGCCGTACAGCGCCAGCGCCGAAAAGAACCAGGGATGGGGCAGGATCACGCGCTCGCCCAGGCTGCGCACGCTGTCGGGAGCGGCGGCGTAGGCTGCGCGCGAGTCGAGCACGAGATTCTCGATCGCGCCGCTCTGGATCCGCGACCAGGCTTCGAAAATCAGCACGAAGCCGATCAGGATGCGCAGAAAGACCATTCCCCAGTTCGGTTGTGAATCGCTCATGGTGCTTGTCGCCGAAGGTCGGCTTGGAGGCTTGCTTGGCTGATCCGTCGCTCGCAGCGCATACTCAGACCCCGCGCCATGGAACACAAGCCCGCGCCCGAGTGCAACGCCGTTTCCGACCGCCGTCTGGCGCTGGTGCTCGATCAAGGCGGCTCTTCCTCGCGCGCGTTGGTGTTCGACACCTGCGGCAGGGTGCTGGCGCGCGCCCAGACCGCCGTGGCGATCCGCTATCCGGGCGAGAATCAGGTCGAGCAGGATCCGCTCGCATTGCTGGAGTCCCTGAAGCGCTGTGCGGCCGGGGCGCTGGCGGAGCTTGGGACGCGGGCAGGGGACTGCAGCGTGGCTGGACTGTGCACCCAGCGTGCCAGCGCGCTGGCCTGGCGCCGCGGCTCGCGCGAGCCGCTCTCTCCCGTGCTGTCCTGGCAGGATCGGCGGGCCGCGGCCGCGCTCGATGCGCTTGGGTCACAGGCCGCGCGCATCGAGCAACTCAGCGGCCTGCGGCTCTCGCCGCATTACGGCGCGAGCAAGCTGCGCTGGCTCGTGGAGCATGAAAGCGCGGTGGCCGAGGCCGCGCGCGCCGGCACGCTGTGCATGGGGCCGCTGGCGGGCTATCTCGCCGGGTCGCTGTGCGCATCCGCCGAGGAGCTGGTCGACGCGGTCAGCGCCTCGCGCACGCAGCTTGTGGATCTGTCGACGCGCACGTGGAGCGAGGAGCTGTGCGCGTACTTCGGGATCCGCCGCGAGTGGTTGCCGCGGATCGCCGGCTGCGAGGCCGATTTCGGCGGGCTGTGCATCGGCGGACGAGAGCTCCCGCTCCGCGTCGTGACCGGCGATCAGTCGGCGGCGGTCTTCGCCTCCGGCGAGCCCGCGCCGCGCACGCTGCTGGTCAATCTGGGCACTGGCGGCTTCGTGCAGGCGCTGATGCGCGAGCCCACGCGCGCCGACGGGCTGCTGACGAGCCTGCTGCCGGCGGAGGAACGCGGTCCGCGCTTTGCGCTGGAGGGCACGATCAACGGGGCCGGAGCGGCGCTGGAGTGGTGCGCGAGCCGCCATGGAGTGCCCTTCGAGCCGGCCCGCCTGGAGGCTGCGCTGCGCTCGGTGCCCGCGCCGCCGCTGTTCTTCAACGCCCATGCCGGTCTGGCGGCGCCTTTCTGGCGGCCGCAGGCACGTTCGCGCTTCTCGGACTCCGCGGGCGCACTCGAGGAGCTGGCGGCGGTCGCCGAGAGCATCCTGTTTCTCGTGCACGCGATCGCCGTGCGCATGCAAGCCGCGCTGGGACCCTTGGAGCGCGTCGAGCTTTCCGGGGGGCTGGCGCGCTCCGACGCGCTGTGCCAAAGGCTGGCGGATGTGCTGGAGATGGAGGTTTGGCGCCGCGAGGAGACCGAGGCCAGCGCCCGCGGCCTCGCTTGGTTGTGTCTGGGGACCCCCATGGAGGCGCTCGCTTCGCGTCGTTTTGTTCCGGGTGAGCGGGAAGCGTTGGCGGAGCGTCAGCGGCGCTGGAACGCGTGGGTTCAGGCGCTGCTCCGGGAAGCGGACTGACAAGGGCTCCCTTGCTGGGGGACTCGCGTAGGCCCAAGCGATGGACAGCCCAGAATCTCGGGTGTATCGGCGGCCGGGTGGCTGCGGGCTTCCCGCGCGTGAGCGGATCAGCTCTTCGGTCGGCAGCCGTCCACGATCAGGGGGCCGTCATCCATCGGGTGGATCCAGCGGACTGCGCTCCATCGCGAGCGTCGCCGTGTCGGCCTTGCGAGCGGTCTGTGGCAAGCAGGGCTTCAGCATCGCGATCACGCGTTCGGCCGTCGCGCGGTAGGTGGTCAGCTTGCCCCCGTAGATCGCGATCGTGCGCGGCCGCTCCGGATCGTCGGCGCACAGTTGCGTCTCGCGCGAGCGGTGGAAGGCGGCGCCAGGTTCGTGCGGCAGCACCCGCAGACCGGCCCAGGCATCCAGCACGCGCGCGCGGCGGCCGGGAAACTGCTGCTCGAAGGCCTCGGAGAGGTACTCGATCTCCTCCGGCAGCGGGCGCACCAGCCGCGGATCGCCGCGCCAGGCAAGTTCCGTCGTGCCCACGAGGATGCGCTGCTTCCAGGGCATGAAGAACAGCGCGCGTCCATCGCGGCGCGCTTCGGCGTAGTAGATGCCGCGCTCCAGCCGGCCTTCCAGCTCCAGATGCGTGCCGCCGACCAGGTCGATCTCCAGTCCCGGCGGCCGCGGATCGATGCGATCGCGGACCAGCTGCACCCATGGGCCGCCGGCGTTGACCAGCGTGCGCGCGAAGAGGCTGTCGCTGCGCTGTTCATTGCCGTACTCGATCGACCAGCCCTGCTCCACGCGGCGCGCGCGCATCAGCCGGGCGGGCGACTCGATGCGAGCTCCCAGCAATTCCGCCGAATGCGCGACCGCGCGCACCAGCCGCGCATCGTCGGTCTGCGCATCGTGGTAGCGGAAGACGGCCTGCAGACCGGCTGCATCGAGGCCGTCGAGCCCGTCCCATGCGGAGCGCGGCAGGCTGGCGAAGCGCGTCTCGGCCGAGAGGTTGCCGAGCAGCGCGTACAGGCTCAGCCCGGCCCGGATCTGCCAGGGGCGCCGGCGCGTCGAGCGGTACACGGGGATGTGGAAGGGCACGAGCCGCACCAGATCCGGCGCATTCCGGAGCAGCCGCGCCCGCTCGGCGAGGCTCTCGCGCACCAGCGCGAACTGGCGCGACTCCAAATAGCGCAGCCCGCCGTGGATCAGCTTGCTGGAGCGACTCGAGGTGCCCGAGGCTAGACCTCGTTCCTCCAGCAGCACGCAGGAATGGCCCGCGGCCGCGGCGGCCTGCAGCACCCCGCAACCGTGGATGCCGCCGCCCACCACCACCACATCGACGGTCTCGCCGCTCTCGCCGCTCATGCCGCTCATGAGGCCAGTCCCCCGGCGAGCTTTGCGAACTGAAAGGTCTCGATCAGGTCGACTCCGCGCGCGAACAGTTCGCGCGCCGTCTCGGCCCGGTCGACCTCATAGACGACCAGCCGGCTGCCGGCCTGGCGCAATTCGCCGGTCGCCGGCAGCCCTTCGAGGTCGCAGAACAGGAACTCGGGCGCCAGCGCACGCAGGCGCGGATCGTTGCGCTGCTCGAAGCGGTCGATCACGGCGCCCAAGGCGCGCGGTGCGCGGGCGCGCAGGTACAGCAGGTAGTCGAGCGCGAAGCTGATCCACACGCAGCGCGGCAGAGCGGTCGCCAGCGCATGTTCCACGGCCAGCGTCACGCGCTCGAGGCCGTGCTGCTCCAAGGCCACGCGCTTGATCTCGACGAAGGCCTGCGCACGCGGGAAGGGTTCGAGCAGCGCCGGCAATTCGTCGAGGCGCATCAACTTCTCTCCCTGCACCGAGAGCTGCGCGAGCTCGCCGCTGTCGTGATCGTGAATGGCACCTTGGACGCCGCACAGGCGCTCAAGCGTGCGGTCATGGAACAGGACGGGCACGCCGTCACGCGACAACTGCACGTCGAGTTCGATCCAGCGCGCGCCCAGCTCGAGCGCCTCGCGCAGAGCCGCGCGCGTGTTCTCCGGGTGATGGGCAAGGTGGCCGCGATGGGCGACGAGTCGGTCAGGATGCATCCAGAGCGGCGAGCCTAGAGTGTCCGCATGGCAGATGCTACGCTGCGCGAGGTGGGTGAGGAAAAACCACGGGTCGGGGAGCGCGAGCGCACCCCGGTTCGCAGCGATCTTTCGGTGATGTACGCCGACGGCGCGGCTTGGAGCCTGATGGTCGGCCTGGGCGAAACGTACTTTGCGGCCTTCGCGCTGGCGCTGGGCAAGGGGGCGCCCGCCGCGGCGCTGCTCGCCACCTTGCCGATGTTCTCTGGTGCGCTGGCACAGTGGCTGCTGCTGCCCGCGCTCCTGCGCTGCGCCTCGCTGCGCCGCTGGGTGGTGCTGGTCGTCGCGTTGCAGACCCTGTGCTTCGTGCCGCTTCTGGTCGGCGCGTGGCGGGGCGAACTCTCCACCGCTCTGCTCTTCATCATCGTGTCGCTGTACTGGATGCTGGGACAGAGCGGCGGTCCCGCCTGGAGCACCTGGATCGAAGCGCTCGTGCCGCGCGCGCTGCGCTTGCGCTACTTTGCGCTGCGCACGCGGATGCTGCACGCGACCACGCTGGCCGGCATCGCGGCCGGCGGTTTCCTGCTCGAGGAATATGCCGATCCCCGCGCGCCCACCCGCGCCTTCGTGCTGCTGTTCGCGGCGGCGCTGCTCGCGCGAGCGGTCTCGGCCGTGCTGCTGACGCGCCATTCGGACGGTGGTCTGCGACCCGAGCAGCTTGCCCGCGTGCCGCTGGGTGCATTCCTCGGCCGGTTGCGCCACAGCCCCGACGGGCAGCTGCTGGCCTATCTGCTGGCGCTGCAGCTCGCGATCCAACTGGGGCAGCCGCTGGTGACGCCCTTCCTGCTGGACCACCAGCAGCGCAGTTACTCCGCCTACATGGGCCTCGTGGCGGCCTTTTTTCTCGGCAAGGCCGCGGCGATGCCGGCCTGGGGCGAATGCGCGCGCCGGCGCGGCGTCATGGCCCTGCTGACGCTGGGCGGCCTCGGCGTGATCCCCGCCACGCTGCCCTGGCTGCTGACGGAGAGCTACGCGCTGCTGTTCCTCGCGCAGGGCCTCGCGGGAGCCTTCAGCGGCGCCGTGGAGCTGGCGACCTTCTACGCGTACTTCTCCGCGCTGGACTCGCGCGAGCGCGCCAGCCTGCTGACGCACTACAACCTGCTCAACTCCGGCGCCTTCGCCGTCGGGACCCTGGGCGGTGCCTGGCTCTTGTCTGCCTCCGGCGGCTATGCGTGGGCCTTCGCGGGCTCCGCGCTGCTGCGGGCGCTGGCGCTGCTGCTGCTCGTGCGGCTGCATCGTTCCCGGCTTGCGCTCAAGATCTGAGCGCGCGGCTGCCGATGCGGCGGCCATGAGAGGGACGGTTCTGGCAGTGCTCGTTCTGGCGGCTTCGGTCTACGGGGTGGGCTATTGGATGAGCCACGGTCCCGGCACGGCATCCAAGGGACTGGTTGGCGCGCTGCTCGACGAGGAAGAGGACAGCGAGCGTCGCATCATCGACCAGGCGGAGGCGCTCGCGGGCGTCGACGGAGCGACGGCGCTGGAGGACCTCGAGCGCGTGGTGCGCCGCTATCGCGTGGATCTGCGCAGTCAGGATCGCTTCCTCGAGGCCTCGATGGCAGGCACGGGCACGGTGCGCGAGAACCTGGTGGTGGCGGCGAGCGTCGGCGACGGACGGCTCAGCGGGCCGGCGGTGCTCACCGAGATGGTGCGCATCCTGGCGGACAGCCACCTCGATTTCACCGTGCGCTGCGTCTGGCTCAGCGGTGCGGGCAGTCTGAAGGCTTACGAGACCGATCTCCAGCAGCGCGGCGAGCGCATTCGCGGATGGATCGTGCTCGACAGCGTTGGGCGCTTCGCCTCCGGAGGCACCAAGCAGTTCTGGCCCTGGTACACGCGGGCTTTTCAGGACGCGGGCCCCGAGGCGATCACGTTTCAGGCCGGCATCGGCTCTCGCAGCTGGATGGAGACCGTGGTTCGCGATTTCCGCATCCGCGCGCGGCTTCCCAGCGCGGTCCTGTGCGCAACGGAATGCTGGCTCTCGATGGGCATCACGCCCTGGAAGGAAGCCGCGGCCGACCAAGTGTTCGTCAGCGACACGGGCCCTTGGCGCGGCGTGAACCGCGAGGATCCAAGCTCGCTCAACGGCCCCGCGATGGCGCAGTTGACGCACGGATTGGCCGCCACGGTGGTGGCGCTGTCGCGCCGCAACCAGCCCAAACTCTAGCGGCCCATCTGGCTCCCGGCAGTCCCGCGCACTACAGTCTGTGCCCATGCAGCCCGCGCTGGAGGTGATCGGCTTTTCCAAGGTCTACGAAGGTGCGCCCGCCGTCAGCGAACTCGGCTTTGCGGTGGCACCCGGAGAGATCCTCGGTCTCGTGGGCGCCAATGGCGCCGGCAAGACCACCACGCTGCGCTCCATCTGCGGGATCCTGCCCATTCAAAACGGCACGATCCGCATCGCCGGCTTCGACCTCGCGGAGGCGGAGCAGGCCGCCAAGCAGCATCTGGCCTGGATCCCCGACGATCCTCAGCCTTTCGAAACGCTCACCGTGTGGGAGCATCTGCACTTCCATGCGGCGCTGTACGGGGTCAAGGACTGGCAGGCCCAGGGCGAGAAGCTGCTCGAGCGCTTCGAGCTGGCGCACAAGCGCGAGGCACTCGGTGGCGAGCTTTCGCGCGGCATGCGCCAGAAGCTGGCGCTGGCTTGCGCCTGGCTGCACCAGCCGCGCGTGGTGCTGATGGACGAGCCGCTTTCCGGCCTCGATCCGCGCGGCATCCGCTCGGCCAAGCAGGCCATTCAGGAACTTGCCGCCGCGGGCAGCGCCGTGGTGCTCTCGACGCACCTGCTCGGCCTGATCGAGGAACTCGCACACCGGATCCTGATCCTCGACAACGGCCGCAAGATCTTCGAGGGCACGCTGGCACAGGCGCAGAGCAGCTTGAGCGTTCCGCACGGCTCCAGCCTCGAGGAGATCTTCTTCGCCGTGACCGCTCCGCCTCCGGTGCCCGGCTAGCGCATGTTCGGCCATCCGGCTTTTCTGCTGCTCTGGCGGCTCAAGCTGCGTGCCGGCATCCGCGCGCAGTTCCGCAAGCTCAAGCGCCCGCGCAACTGGATCTTCCTCGCACTGGGGCTCTTGATCTTCGCGCTGTGGATTCCGACGCTGTTTCTGGGCGCTTCGGGCAAGTCGGTGTCCTGGAATCTCGCGCCCGAGGTGAGCGAGGCTCTGACCGGGCTGGGATTGGCGCTGCTGATGCTCCTGAGCATCGTGGGGGCCTTTCAGGTGCGCGGCCTGTACCTCGCCAAGGAGGAGATCGAGCTGGCCTTCTCCGCGCCCGTGCCGCGCTCCGATCTCGTGCGCTACCGCATGCTGTCGAACGTGACGCGCTCCCTGTTCGGCGGCCTGCTGTTCGGAGCCGGGCTGGCGCAGCGCATGCCCCAGGCGACCTTCGGCTTCCTGATGGCGATCGTCGTGATGCTGACCGTGCCGCTGCTCTCGCAGGCGGCCTCGCTGATCCTCGGCGGAGCGGAAAACCGCTTCGCGAAGCGCCTGAGCGGCTGGCCGAGCCGCGTGCTGCTGATCGGGCTGCTGCTGCTGCTGCTGATTCCGCTGATCCAGTTTCTCACCCGGCCGGAGCGGCTGAAGCAGTGGCTCGGCGGCAGCGCCGAGGAGTGGCTCAGCCATCCGGCGCTGCAGGCCGTGCTGGTTCCGCTGACGCCCTGGGTGCGCGCCCTGCATGCGCACAGCTGGTCGGAGTTTCTGCCCTGGCTGGCGCTGTGCATCGCGATCTGGTTCCTCCTGTTCGAGCTCACCGCGCGCATCCGCGTCGACTACCGCGAACTCTCGCTGTCGACCTCGGCTCACTTCGCCGCGCGGATCGCGCGCATGCGCAAGGGCAGCACCGGAATCGGCTCGGCGGAAGTCGACCGCAAGACCGCGGGCTGGAACGTCCCCTGGTTCTTCGGGCGCTCCCCCTTCGGCGCGGTCGCCTGGCTCAAGTGCGCGGGAATCGTGCGCAAGGCCCGCGGCACCCTGCTGTTTTCGGCCGGAGCGCTGCTGCTCGTGACGCTCGCCTTCTCGCTGGCCGTGGGGCAGTCCGGTTCGGACAAGCAGATCCTCGGCGGCACGGCGCTGGTCGTCATGCTGGGCAGCCTGTATCTCGCGGCGGGGCTGCGCTTTGACTTCCGCCAGGATCTCGACCTGATGGGGGAGATCAAGAGCTGGCCGCTGCCGGCCTGGCAGATCTTCCTCGCCACGATTTTGCCGCAGGTCGCGCTGATCACGCTGATGCTGTGGTGCGCGGTGCTGCTGCGCAGCACCTACGTCGGCTTCTCCCCGTGGCTGATTCCGATCCTGCTGGCCCAGCCCTTCCTGACCTACATCTGGACCGCGATCGACAACGGGGCGCACCTGCTTTCGCCCGTGCGCTATTCGCCTGGTCAGGAGGGCGCACTGCAGAATCTGGGGCGCGCCGTGATCCTGATGGTCGGACGCTTCCTGACGCTGCTGTTGCTGCTCGCCTGCGTGGCCCTGCCCGCGGCGCTGGCCTGGCTCGCCTGGAGGGAGCTGGGACTGGGGGCGGGTTTCGCCATCGCTCTGGGCGGCGGCTTCTCGCTGCTGATCCTGGTCGGCTTCGCGGCCTTCTTGACCTTCCTCGGCGCCAAGCTCCTGCAGCGCTTTGACGTGGCGCGCGATCGCGGCTAGGCCCCGGACGGGTCGCCGAGCGCCGCGTCCAGATGCGGCCGCAGCCGGCGCTGCGTGGCCGCGTTGTGCCAGCCCACGAAGGAGACCGGTGTCCGGGCGTCGAGCGGAAAATCCAGCGGCGCGCCGAGCGCGTCCGTGATCACGCAGCCGGCGGCTTCGGCGCACAGCAGCGCTCCGGCGATGTCGTAGGGCTTGGTGGTCAGGGTCGGGCGGCCGCGGCGTTCGGCGAGGTGTGCGCGCAGTTCCGCAATCATGCGGTACTGGCCCGTGATCAGGCACACCAGCTGTCCCGCGTTGCTGATGTACTGATCGTCGTAGCAGTTGCGCACATCGGCGCGCTCGTGCTGCTCGAGACGCCCGAGAAACTTCGTCTCCACCTCGCCGATCATCACGCGCATGTCGGCCATGTACTTGAAGAAGGGAAAGTAGCCGTGGTCGACGCGGTCGTCCGCGTCGGCGCGCAGCGTGCGCGGCGCGCGCGCGGACTGTCCGGGATGGAGTGCGAACTCCTCGAGCTCGCAGACTCCGCCCTTGTCGGCGCCAAGGCGCAGCCAGGAGCCGGCGCGCGAGGTGGGAATTTCGCTCAACAGCCCGTGCACCACATCCGACTGCCGGGGCTCGCCTGCGCCCGCACCGCACAGCGCGATCACGCTCCAGGCGCTGCGCAGATCGGTCATCAGATTGCGCGTGCCGTCGATCGGATCGACGACGATCCGCGGACCGCCGTGGTCAAAATCGGGCAGCTCCCGCGGGCCCGCGGGGCCCGGACCGAAATGCCGCCAGCCCGCATCCTCGGTCAGCAGCGACAGCGGCCCGTGCCGGGCCTGTTCCAGCAGCCACCGGGTCAGGACCTCCTCGGTCGGCGCATCGATGCCGTAGGTCAGATCCCCGACACCTTGCGCCACCGGCCGCGCCACACGCGAGAAATCCCCGCTCGCCCGCGCGCGCAAAAGCTCGGTGCGGGCCGCCTCGCGCATCGCGTCGGCCAGGCGGGCTGTCGATGCCTTCCAGCGAGCCAGCGTGAGCATGTCCATGTCCGTCTTATCGCTCCATGGACGCCCCGGGTCAATCTCTCGCCAAGAGCGGGGCCCAGCCCTACACTCATGCCCCCTATGAGCCAAGTTCGTGAGGTGATCATCATCGGTTCCGGCCCTGCCGGTTACACCGCGGCCATCTACGCGGCCCGCGCCAACCTCAAGCCCATGCTGTTCCAGGGCATGCAGCCCGGCGGCCAGCTGACGATCACCACCGACGTCGAGAACTACCCCGGCTACCCCGAGGGCGTGATGGGCCCCAAGATGATGGAGGACTTTCAGCGCCAGGCCGAGCGCATGGGCACCGAGTTCCGCTTCGAGCAGATCGTCGAAGTCGATCTCACGAAGCGCCCCTTCACGATCAAGAGCGACTTCGAGACCTATCAGGCGAACAGCCTGATCATCGCCACGGGCGCTTCGGCCAAGCTGCTCGGCCTGCCGAGCGAATCCAAGCTGATGGGCCACGGCGTATCGGCCTGCGCGACCTGCGACGGCGCCTTCTTCAAGGAGAAGCACGTCATCATCGTCGGCGGCGGCGACACCGCGATGGAGGAGGCCAACTTCCTCACGCGCCATGCCGCCAAGGTCACCGTCGTGCACCGCCGGGATGAGTTCCGCGCCAGCAAGATCATGCTCGAGCGCGCCCGCAGGAACCCGAAGATCGCCTGGCATCTGTTCCAGGAGGTCGTCGAGGTGCTCTCCGAGCCCGGCAAGAACAAGGTGCGCGGCGTCAAGCTCAAGGACACGCGCAGCGGCGCCTGGAGCGAATTCGCCTGCGACGGCGTGTTCATCGCGATCGGCCACCAACCCAACTCCTCGATCTTCAGCGGCCTGCTCGAGATGGACGAGGTCGGCTACATCAGGACCCGCGCGGGCAGCACCTACACTTCGGTGGAGGGCGTGTTCGCCTGCGGCGACGTGATGGACAAGACCTACCGCCAGGCCGTGACGGCCGCCGGTTCGGGCTGCATGGCCGCGATCGATTGCGAACGCTGGCTGGAAGCCAACGCCGCGCACGCCTAGCGAAGGAGCCGTTTCCATGCGCTTTTCCGGCCGCCACATCGTGGTCAGCGGAGCCGGCAGCGGCATCGGCCGCGCCATCAGCCTGCGTCTGGCGCGCGAAGGCGCGCAGCTGTCGCTCGTGGCGCGCAACGAGGCGCGCCTCAGGGAGACCGCGGCGAGCATCGTCTCGGCCGGCGGTCTCGAGCCCTGCATCCACACCGCGGACATCCGCAGCGCGCCGCAGGTCGAGCGGGCCTTCGCGCACTTCGCCGCCCGGCACGGTCCGCTCCGGGCGCTGATCGCCAACAGCGGCATCGGCGGACCGAATGCGCCCGGCTCTCCCGATCGATCCGCCGATCGCTTCGAGGATCTCGTCGCCACGAACCTCACCGGCACCTACCACTGCCTGCGCGCGGCCGAGGCGCACCTTTCCGGCGGGCCTGCGACGCGCCACCTGATCGTGATCGCCTCGATCCTCGCGCGCCTGGGCGTCGGAGGCTACACGGGTTATTGCGCATCCAAGGCGGGCCTGTGCGGACTCGTGCGCGCGCTCGCCGTCGAGCTGGCGCCGCGGAATGTGCAGGTCAACGCCGTGCTGCCCGGCTGGGTCGAGACCGCGATGGCGCTCGAAGGCCTTGAAGGCATGGCGAGCGGCATGAACACCACGCTCGAGGAAGCGCGCCGCATCGCGCTCAGTGCCGTTCCGCTCGGCCGCATGGGCCAGCCCGAAGATGTCGCCGGCCTGATCGCGTGGCTGCTCAGTGACGACGCGCGCGGTGTCACGGGCGCGAGCCTCGACATCAACAACGGCGCGATCATGAGCTGAGCATGAGCGCTTCCAAGCCCGCACCGCCGACGGCCCGCGCGCTCGATGAGGCGCTGGCGCGCCTGCAGGCGCTCAGCACGCGCGAACTCTCCTTGCAGGCGCTGGCAGGCATCGACGCGCTGGCTGAAAGCGTGCTCGGACCCAAGGCGCGGCGCGAGGAGCGCCTGCTCAGCCGGATCGAAGCGCTCGAGCAGCGCGCCCAGCGGGAACGCGATGCCGAGCGGGAGACGAGCGAGCGACTGCGTGGCGAGCTTGCGCGCGAGCTCGCCGCCCGCGTCCAGGAACTCGGCGCGAGTGGCGCGGCGCGCGCCGCGCTCGAGCGTGAGCTCCGGGAAGGCGAGGCCCGAGCCCAGCTCCTCGCCGCCGAACATGCGCGGCTGGAGGCCGAGCTGCGTGCCGCCGCTCGCGCCGTCAGCGGCTGGCGCGAGAAGCTCCTGCCGGCTGAGTTGCGCGCGCAGCTGGAGCGCTGGCGCAAGGAGAACCCGTGAAGCCTCCGCTCACGCTGCTGCTCGTCGCGGAGGAGAGTTTCCACCAACTGGAGCCGGAGCTCGCCGCCTGCATGGCGCTGCTCGAGTCGCGCGCGGCGGGTGACGAGCTGCTCTTGATCGACAACACTGGCACCGCGGAGCTCGCGCGCGCCGCGAGTGCGCGTTTTCCGCCGAGCGCGACCTTCGAGGGCGCGCGGGCCGAGCTGCGCGCTCTGGCGCGGCCCAAGCGGATCGACGACTGCGCGGCCCAGCTGGCGGGCGTGCAGGCCGCGAGCTACGAGCGCGTCCTGCTGCTGGAGAGTGGAACGACACTGGAACTCGCCAGCCTGCAAGAACTCATCGCGGCGCTGGAAGCCGGCGCCGATGCGGCCAGCGTGCGCGAGTGCAACCGCGCGCGCCACAGCGCGCGCTGGGAGGAGAGCGAGCTGGTGCTGGCGCCGGCGGATCCGTGGAATCCGGGACTCAGCGAGCACTGCGTGCTGTTCCGGCACGAGAGCTTCCTTCGTCTGGGCGGCTTCGATCCGCTGTTCGGTCGCGGGGGACTCGCGGGGCTTGAGTTGGAGCGCCGCCTGCATCGCGCGGGCATGCAGCTCGCCACACCGGCCGGCACCCGGGCGCACAGCACTCGCCTCCCGCGGGCGGACGAACCCGTCTGGCGCGAGCGCGAGCGCTATCTGCTGACCTGGAAGGAACTGACGGGCGAAGCGCTCTGGCAGCAGCACATCCGGCGCTTGGAGGACCGCGTGCTCGCCCTCTCGCGGCAGGAAGCGCGCGGGGAACTGCTCGGCCTCGCGCTGGCATTTACGGTGCCAGGCACAATTCACAGATAGATTTCAGACCCAGTGCCACCCGCTGATCGCAGCCGCCGACCGCAGCCGCCGACCGCAGCCGCCGACCGCAGCCGCCGATTGCAGCCGCCGGTTGCAGCCGCCGATCGCAGCCGCCGATCGCAGCCGCCGATTGCAGCCGCCGATTGCAGTCGCCGATCCGGCTCTCCCATCGTGGACTTCTCTCGACCGAAGAGCCTGTCCGTCAAGGACTGGGCTGTTCAGGGCCATTCCGGTCTCCGGAGCGTGCTCAAGTCCAAGGCTGATCCTAACGGAACACTCCACAAGTCCCAGCCGGTGAGGCACTGTCAGGAGTCAGGGACCGTGGATGTGGCCGGGTTGGAATCTATCTGTGAATTGTGCCTGGCACCGTATACCGCCGCAGGCTTCGCAGTGGGTCGTCGCCTGCGTGAATTGCCGTTCGCAGCGCGGGCAGTAGCTCAGGACATCCTCGCCGAGCCGCAGAGGCGCCGCGTTGAGCACCGCGAGCGGCAGACCGGCGCGATCGAGCAGTCGCTGCATCTCGGGCAACAGCACCGCGACCCATTCGCGTGTTTCCGCGCGCAGGCCCGGCGGCTTGAGGTAGGCGTGCTCGCGCCAGCGCTGCCGGGCGTAGGCGACAAAATCCGTCCGCTCGAGCAGATAGCTCGCCGCCGCCAGCGGCTCCAGCCGAGGCAGCGCATCGCGGGAGAGCACATCCAGCGCCCGCAGCGCCGCCGGCGGCGACAGGCACAGTCCGAAGAGCTTGGCGCGGCGCTCGCGCGCTCGGGAGGGAAACAACTCGCGGTGCACCGCCGCCCAGCGCCACACGACCAGCGCGTGCACGCTCACCAAGGCGCCCAGCAGCCATGGCCAGCCGCGCGACAGACCGACGGTCCACTCGGTCAGGGGCAGGCCCCCAAACAGCAGCAGAAACTCGATCCAGAGCAGGGCCAACAGCCCGCGCCGGCGCGGCATCATCCGTGCGCAGACGCCGCGCAAACGCTCGACCTGGCACAGCTCGCGCGCGAGCTCCGCGCGCGCCGCACGCCGCTGTTCCCCTGACTCACTCGCGCGCTTCGCGAGCCAGGCCTGCCACTCCAACGCCGCCCGCGCGCTCGAGCACTCGGCCCACAGCTGTCCCGCGCACACAAGCCGCCGCTCCTCGGCGCTGACGCCGCCGAACTCATCCCACGCCAGCACCCGTCCGCTGGCAAGCCCCAGCACGCCCTGCTCGCCCGCGTGAAAGGGCGGCGCCTCAAAGACCCATAGCGCGCCGAAGGGCGGCAGCGGCCAGGCGAAGGCGAAGCCCGCGCGGTCGTTGCCGAACAGGCTCTCGCCCTCGCGCACCGCATAACGCTGCCAGCGCTTGACGAAGGCGGCACTCTGGCGGGTGATCCAGTGCGCGCACTCGATCAGCGCGAGCAGTCCCAGGACCAGCGTGAACTCCAGCAGCGGGTTCACGGGCTCGATCCGCTCACTCGTTCGGCTGCGCCGGATCGCTCTTCTTGCCGAAGAACAGCTTCTTCAGGAACGCCCCGACCGCCACCAGGCCGATCAGGATGAACTTCCAGAACTTCTGGAAGATGCCCGCCTTGAAGGCCAGCGCACCCGCGCCGCCGACGACCAGCGCCGCCAGCCCGTACTCCGCGACCTTGTCGCCTTCCTTGAACTCCGCATAGCGCTTGCCCGAGCGGTACTCAAACCCGGAGAGCAGCGTCTTGAACTGCGGCAGCGCCGCGTCGAACTCCTCCGGTCCGATCACCAGATCGACGCTCATGACGCCCTCGCGGCCCAGAAGGCGCGTGGAATGGTTGATCGTCTGCGAGCCCTCGCCCTCGATCAGCTTGCTCCACGACAGGTTCTTCGTCTCCTCGTCGTAGTAGGGCTGCTTGTGCCACCCGACGAGGTTGATCTCTGTCCAGCCGCGCCGCCGCCGCTCCTCGTTGCCGGCCTTGTTGCCCTCCTTCATCACGTCCATCAGCTCGCCGGCATCGATCTCCTCGTTGTCCTTGACGTAGCCGTCCGCGCTGAAGCTGAAGTACGCCGACCAGCTGCTGGCTTCGCCGATGGCGAGCACCATGCCAAGCTCATCGCCGCTCGAGAGGTTCTGCGACAGCTCGAGGAACTTGCGCGTGTTGTCGCCGTCGGCGTACAGGCAGCCTTCGGGGATGGCGATCTGAGCCTGCGGGCCGAGATCGCCGCTGTAGGGGCCCTTGTGCATCGTGATTCCGCTGCGAGCGAGATCCTCGATCACGCCGTCGAGCGTCAGCGGTCCGTCGGGCTCCTGCGGAGCGGTTTCCTGCTCGGCGGGAGCTTGCGTTTCGCCGGCCTGGGTCGGCGGGGGCGTGGCTTGGCCGGGGGCGGGGGAGTTGGGGTCCTGCAGCAGCAGGGCGAGGAAGAGGGGGAGCATGGGGAGGGGGAGTATAGGGCGGGGGGAGGGGGGCGAATCATGAAAAAGTGGAAAGGTCCGTCGTCGGCATTCGTTGCAAGAGCGGATACTCTCCATTCCGCCTCCCATGCCCCCCACGCCTCCTCCTGATCGCGATCCGCAATCGCTGGCCGATGACCTCTTCGCGAGCTTCCTGACCGCGCGCGAGCAGGGCCGCTCGCCCGATTTCGAAGCGCTCGTGCGCGAGCATCCGGAGCTTTCCGCGCGGCTGCGCCAGTTGCAGGCTCTGTACACGCACTGGAAGACGATCTTCGACCGGCTGGCGTGCTCTGCGGCAGCTTCGGCGGGTAGTGACCTTGGGGCCGGCGCTTCCCGGGCCGGACAGGGCGAAAAGCGCTTGGCGGAGGAGCTGCGCGAGAAGTACGGCGAGGGCGTCGATCCGGGCATCTCGCTGGATGGAGATGGCGCTGCACAGGACGACACCGGTCCGTCTTCGGAACTCCTGCGGCGTCTGCGCACGCACGCCCCGAAGAACTCGCGCTACAAGCTGCAAGGCGAGATTGGCCGTGGCGGGATGGGTGCGGTGATCCGCGTGTGGGATGAGGACCTGCGGCGCACGCTCGCGATGAAGGTGGTCTTGGGCAAGGAGGACAAGGCCGCCAAGGGCGCGACACCGCCGGTCGACTCCAAGACGCTCGGCCGCTTCCTCGAGGAAGCGCAGATCACGGGCCAACTCGACCACCCCGGCATCGTGCCGGTGCACGAGTTGGGCCTGGGCGCCGATGGCCAGGTGTACTTCACGATGCGCCTCGTGAAGGGCGAGGACCTGCGCACGATCTTCCAGCATGTCGAGACCGGACATGAAGGTTGGAGCACGACGCGCGCCTTGGGCGTGATGCTCAAGGTGTGCGAAGCGATGGCCTACGCGCACGCCAAGGGCGTCATCCACCGCGACCTCAAGCCCGCCAACATCATGGTGGGCAAGTACGGCGAGGTGTACGTGATGGACTGGGGCCTCGCGCGCGTCGCGGGAACCAAGGATCTGCACGATCTGCGGCTGAAAAGCAACGAGGGCACGAGCCAATCCGTGCGCACCGAACGCCGCGAGGAGCGCGACGAAACGCCGGATTCGCCGATTGTCACCATGGACGGTGATGTGATGGGCACGCCGGCGTACATGCCGCCGGAGCAGGCGCGCGGGGAACTGGCGCAGTTGGGCGCGCACTCGGATGTGTATGCGGTGGGCGCGATGATCTACCACCTGCTCTTGGTGAAGCACATCGAGATGCCGTATCTGGCGAAGGGCGCGCGGGCGAGTGCGCGGGCCGTGTTGCTGCGGGTGTTGGAGGAAGCGCCCAAGGCGATTCATTCGTTGGAGATGACAGCGCCCGCGCCGTTGGTGGCGATCGTCGAGAGGGCGATGGCGCGCGAGATCGGCAGGCGCTATCGCGACATGGACGCGTTGGCCAAGGACTTGCGCGCCTACATCGAAGGCCGCGTCGTCAAGGCGTACGAGACGGGCACCTGGGCCGAGACCAAGCAGTGGGTCAAGCGCAACAAGCCGCTGGCGGCGTCGATCGCGGCGGGCGTGCTGGTAATGCTGGTGGGTGCGGGGCTCGTGCTGCGCGAGAGCGCAAGGGCGAATGAGAACGCGACCCTGGCGGAGCAACGAGCGACGGAGGCAGAGCAGGAACGGAATCGTGCGAGTGACCAAGCGCGCATCGCCGATGAGCAACGAAAGAATGCCGATGAGAGTGCGCGGCTCGCCAATGAGGAGCGCGAGCGCACGGCAGACGCGAACGCGAAGCTCCGCGAGCAGGCTCGCGAGCAGCAACTGCGCGGCATGATTCAAGATCTGGCTCGTTTCCGCGCGCAGTGCCGGACGCTGGAAGGCTTGGATCGGTTGGGCAAGCCGGCGTACCGCTGGTGGCTGGAGGAGTCCGCGAAGCTCTTGGACGGTCAGGCGGAGGATCTCGCCAACGGCGTGGAGTGGCGCCCTGGTTGGAAGGATGTGCAAGCGAAGCTGGCGGAGTTGCGCAGGGAAGCTCTTGCGTACACGGATGCGGACCGCGCTCGCGACGAGGCAATCGTGCAGACGCGGATCCGCAAGTTGGAATCGTCGCGCGACGAGGAACTCGATTGGATCAAGGAACGGCTCGAGGAGGCTGCGTCGGATGCCAAGGCGTTGCTGGAGAGTCGTATCGCCTACAGCGAGTTGCGGTTGAGCGCGAAGCCTTGGCCCAGCGATGCCGACGTTGCCAAGGCCAATGCGAAGCGTCTGCAACCGAGGGATGTGGAGGAGCTGAACAGCCAAGCGTGGGGCTGGGTCGATCCCGACGGTTCGCTTGGTACTGCGGAGGAATTGGTGCTTGCCATGCTGCTGGCGGAGCGCGGGGTGGACTTGTCTCCTGCCGACGGCGGTCATGAAGTGCGCGTTACCTACGCGTGGTCGCTGACCTGGCTTGGTCGGAACGCTGAGGCACTGGCCGCGATCGATGCGGCGATCGGGGTGGCCGGCGAGGCACGCGCGGAGATCGAGTCGAACAAGGCGCGCATCGAGCGCGAACTCGCTCGCTGGTCGGACTCAGAGCTGCCTGCGCGTCATTCGGAACTGGCCGCTTGGCGCCAGGAATTGGCGGCTTGGTCGTTGCCAGCGGACCTCGAGTCGCGCATCGCGAGCGAGCAGTCTGCCGTGAGAGAGCGCTACGAGTCGCAACTGGCCCCATTGCGCGATGTGTCGAAGCAGCGTCGCACCTGGCGGTTCGCCGACAGCCAATTGGAGTGGTGGCACGCGCAACTGATGTCGCTGGAGGGAGACCTGTCTTGGCTGTCGACGATGCGCGAAGCGGCCTTTGCGAGCACAGAGAGTGAACTTGCCAAGGCCCGTTGGTCGGAGGCGATCGAGGGCATCGCCCGCTCGCCGAAGTATGCAGGACAGAAGTGGCCGAGCGGCGACCGCCTGACACCGCAGGCTGGATTGTTGCCGTTGGGCGCAAACCCCGTGACGGGGTTGTGGGAGTTCGTGCACCTGCAGACGGGCGTGGAGCCGAAGCTAGGGGTGGATGGTCGCGTGCTGCGCGATGCGGAGGGCCGCCTGAGCTTGACGCCGGAGACGGGGATGGTGCTGGTGTTGCTGCCAGGTGGCAGAGTGCCGGTGGCCGACAGCAAGGACCAACGCCAAGCGGACTGGATCCCGCACGTGGAGTTGTCTCCGTTCTTCCTTTCGAAGTACGAGTTGACGGCCGAGCAGTGGGACCGCGTGTCCACGCGCCGTGGACGGCACTACACCGACGGCAAGACGATGACGCCCGCGAAGAACATCTCTTGGGACGACATCAGCGCGCTGTGGCCGCGCGAGTTGGGCTGGTGCGGTTTCCCGAGCGAGACGCAGTGGGAGTACGGTTGCCGTGGCGGGACAGCGACGACGTGGTGGACAGGCAACAAAGAGAAGTCGCTGAAGGGTGCTGGCAAAGTGGACTATTTAAGTGGCATCGTTCCCGTGGGCACACTCCGGGCGAACGGGTTCGGCCTGCATGATGTACATGGCAACGTGATGGAGTGGTGCGGCGATACATACAGCGCAACGGCAGACCCTCGTGCAGGGGACGGGTTGCGCGATGATGGAGTCGAGAACTCCGTCTACCGCGTCCTCCGCGGGGGCAGCTTCAGCTTTGCCGCCACGCTTGCGCGTTCTGCATACCGCTTCAACCGCACGCCGACGTACCAGAACGGCTTTCTCGGCGTCCGTCCCTCCAGGGGCATCACCCCTTGATCCTTTACCACTTCACCCCTCGCCGTCCCGTTTTTCGAGGCAACGCCGTGAGTGGTCGCGCACCCGCGCGAGCGGCGTAAGCCGCCAGTCGCGGGTGCAGCGGCCACACCACCGCACAGACCTTCTGAATGCACGCTGCAGTGGGTCTTGCGAGCGCGAGTGAAGGGTGTGGTGTGCAACCATCACCTGCACACGCACTCGCAAGCGAGCAGCCAAGCGCGGAGAGAAGCGGTTGCCACTCAGATTGCACGGGCACTCACCTCGCATTCACATCGCACTCATCCCGCCGTTGCCCATCACCGTGCAGGGTCCTGCGGTAACCAAAGTGCCAGTCCACCCGCCAAGCTGCCACCCGCCAGGCTGCCACCCGCCAAGCTGCCACCCGCCAAGCTGCCACCGGCCAAGCTGCCACCCGCCAGATTGCCACCCGCCAGATTGCCACCCGCCAACCGCTGCCACCCGCCAACCGCTGCCACCCGCCAGATTGCCGCGACCGCGCATTTGCCGGGCGTGGAGTTGCCTTAGGCTTGCATTTCCCGAGCACCGAGCGCAGGCGCCGGAGCGAGCGCGGAGTGCCGCAGGCACGCAAGCGCGCGAGCGAGGCGCCCGCGAAGTGCCGCGCGGGTTGCGTCGAGCAAGCCGCGCCGCCGCGGTGCGTGCGTCAGCGCAAGTGAAGGTCGGCATGGGAGCCGCAGGCCGCAGTGGGTTGTTGCGATCGGCGGCTTTCTCGCCGCGCTGTCGCTCTGGCGCCCTTCCCCGTATCCGGCATCAGCCACTGGCCGCTGGAGCGGAGCGATGCCGCGCGCAGGTTGCTGCACTGTGCTTCGCAATCACGGTAAAGCGTTCGCATCCCGCGGGAGACGGTGCCGGGGGCGGCCGTGGGCGGGGGGCGGTCGGAGAATGGGCCGTGCGCTGGAGGCGATGTGTGAATCTATGTGTGAATCGTGCCTGACACCGTAGATCAACCGATCGACATCAGGAACTCCGCGTTGACGCGGGTCTTCTTCATCTTGGAGATCAGCATCTCCATCGCCTCGACCGGGTCCATCTCGTTGAGGACCTTGCGCAGCATCCAGATGCGCTTCATCTCCTCGGGAGTGAAGAGCAGCTCTTCCTTGCGCGTGCCGGAGCGGTTGATGTCGATGGCGGGGAAGATGCGGCGGTCGGACAGGCGCCGGTCGAGGACCAGCTCCATGTTGCCCGTGCCCTTGAACTCCTCGAAGATGAGCTCATCCATCTTGGAGCCGGTCTCGATCAGGGCCGTGCCGAGGATGGTCAGCGAACCACCGTCCTCGATGTTGCGCGCGGCTCCGAAGAAGCGCTTGGGGAACTGGAGCGCGGTGGCGTCCATGCCGCCAGAGAGCAGCTTGCCGTTGGAGGGCGCTTCGATGTTCGAAGCGCGCGCGAGGCGCGTGATGGAGTCGAGCAGGATCACGACATGCTCGCCGGCCTCGACCATGGACTTGGCCTTGTGGATCACCATCTCGGCCACCTGGAGGTGGCGGGTGGCGGGCTCGTCGAAGGTGGACGAGACGATCTCGCGGCGGCCTTCGGGCAGCATGCGCTCGAAGTCGGTGACTTCCTCGGGACGCTCGTCGACGAGCAGCACGATGAGGTGGCAGTCGGGGGCGTTCTTGAGGATCGATTTGGCCAGCATCTGGAGCAGGACCGTCTTGCCCGTGCGCGGCGGCGCCACGATCAGGCCGCGCTGGCCGCGGCCGATGGGGGTGATCAGGTCGACGATGCGCATCTCGAGCGGGTTCTCGGCCGTGCCCTCGAGGATGATGCGCTGCTCGGGGTAGAGCGGCACGAGCTCGCGGAAGGGGGCGCGGGTCTTGGCCTCTTCCGGATCGTGGTTGTCGATCTCGGTGATCTCGACCAGCGCGAAGTGCTTCTCGTTCTCGCGCGGGGCGCGCAGGAAGCCGCGCACGGTCATGCCGGGCAGGAGCGCGTACTTGCTGACGATCGAGGGCGGCACGACGATGTCGTCGAGGGCCGGCATGTAGTCGTAGCGCTGGGAGCGCAGCATATGGTGGCTCGCCTGCTGGGCGACGACGCCTTCGGCGACGACCGGGGTGCGCTCCTTGAGGCGCTTGGCGGTGATCTCGAAGATCACGTCGCGGCGGGTGCGCGCGTGGGAGAGCTCCACGCTCTCCGCCTCCGCGACCTCGAACAGGTCGGTCAGGTTCTTCGCCTGCAGGTCGGAGTGCTCGAGGGCGTCCGTGTCGGCGACCGTCTGGGCCGGCAGCGAGGCGTTGAGCTCCGCGAGCTGGGCCTCGTCGAGGTCAACCGGGAAGGTGTTGAAGTCGAAGACCACCACCTCGGCCTGCTGCATCTGCTGCGTGCGCCGGAAGGCCTTGTGTTGGTGTTGGCCGCCGCCGCCCCCGCCGCCCCCGCCCTTGTGGAACTTCTTCCACTTGTTGAAGCGCTTGTGCTTGTCGTGCTGGTGCTGGTGCTGCTGCGTGTTGGGCGGTCCCATGGGTGCGGTGGCTGGCGGTGGTGGGGGATGGGGAAATCAGTCGTGGGCGGTTTCGGGCGGGCGCGCCGCGAGCCGCGCGGAGCAGGCGTCGGTCGCTCGCGCGAGGGCGTCGAGATCGCCAAAGTTGTCGATCCGGCATCCGGCGCGGGCGCGCTTGGCTTCGAGAGGCAGCTGGCGGGCCTCGCGGCGCGCGACCTCGCCGGGTTTCCAGCCGCGCGTGGCGATGGCGCGGGCCTCGCGTTGCGCGGGATCGGAATCGACGAAGACCAACTCGTGGCACTGCGCGGTGAGACCGTGGCTGGCCTCGTTTTCGAGCAGCAAGGGCACATCGAGCACGACCCGCGGCACGCGGGCGGCCCGGGCGTCCTCCAAGCGCGCGCGTATCCTTGCACGGATGAGGGGATGGGTAAAGGCTTCGAGCCGTTCCTTGGCGCCGGGGTCCGAGAAGATGCGGTCGGCCAGCGCCTGCCGATCGAGCGTGCCGTCCGGGCGCTCGATGGCGCTCCCGAAGGCCTCGCGCAAGGCGCCGCGCAGCGGGGGGCTCTCGAGCACCTCCCGGGCGAGCGCATCGGCATCGATCAGCACCCCCCCGGGGCCGCACAGGCGGCGGGCGACCCAGGACTTGCCCGAGGCGATCCCGCCCAGGACACCGATCACGAGGGGGGGCGCTGGCTGGGGCATGGGGCTCAAGATGGGGGCTGGCGCGGAAACCAGCGGCCCCCTGCAGGGTAGGGTGGGGCGCCCGAGGGTTCCAGAGCCGGAAGGTTCCGCTCTTGCCTCGGGGCGGCGCATGCGGTAAACCATGCGCCCCCGATCGGTCCAGCCGCAGGCGCGGCGGATCGGTTGGCCGGAGCACCCGGGTCGTGCCCTGTGCGACGCCCGCTTTGAGCCCATCCTGCCCCGAGCGACCGCTGCCCTGCAGCAGTCCCTGCCCGGAGCAGCGGCGGCCCCGAGCGACGCCCCCAGAGCCGCTCGTGTCCTGACGAACCCCATCCCCCCCTCTCCCCACTATCCCTCATGATCCAGCGATCCCAGCGCGGAGCCGCGAAGGTAAGCGTGATCTGGTTGGTCGGCCTCATCGTCGCCTTCCTGATTGCCCTCGTGATGTTCTTCCTCACCAACCAGGTCGCAACGCAGGCTCAGGAAGACCTGAAGGCCAAGTCCGAGCGCGTCACGGCGCTGGAGACCGAGAACAAGACGCGCACCGAGCACATCCTGGCCCTGTCCAAGGTGCTCGGCTACTACGACGAGGCCAACGCCTCGATGAGCAGCCTCGACGCCGCCCAGAAGGCCATGGCCGATGCGGCCAAGGCGATCCCCGGCGCTGACGGCAAGGACTTCGAATCGCTGGTCAAGAGCGCGATCAACGCCAACCAGGCCGCGACCGAGCGCGCGAGCGCGCTGCAGGGTCAGGTGGAAACCGCCCAAAACGAGAAGAGCCAGATCTCCAGCCGCATGAACGAGGCGATCTCGGCCGCCGAGAAGGAGAAGAACGAACTGCGCAGCCAGGCTCAGGACGCGGAGAGCCGCGCCAAGGACCAGATCACCGATCTGGAGCGCCAGCTGGGCGAGGCGCGCGAGAACTTCAAGGACCGCGACAGCAAGGTTCGCGCGCTCGAGCAGGACATCGCCGTCGCGGCGGCCGGCTTCGACGCCGAGAAGATGGCGCTGCAAGCTCGCATGGACGAGCAGGGCCGCAAGCTCAACCCCTTCCTCAAGGAGCCGGAGCGCGCGGACGGCAAGATCCTCGCCGTGTCGAAGAACCTCGATCTGGGCTGGATCAACATCGGCTCGACCTCGCGCCTCTCGGCCGGCACGCGCTTCCGCGTGGTCTCGGGCAAGAGCGGCTCGACCACGGTCAAGGCCTGGTGCGAAGTGACCAACGTGCAGGGCGACATGGCCGAGGTGCGCTTTTTCGACCAGAAGGATCCGCTCGATGCGCCGGTCTCCGGCGACGTCGTCTACAACCCGCTGTTCGACCCCAAGGGCGAGCGCGCGGCGATCCTGATCGGCCGCTTCAGCGGCGCGGGCATGAACCAGACCCAGCTGGAAGCCCTGCTGGCCGGCATGGGCATCGCCGTCCAGAAGAAGCTCGACAAGTCGACCGACTTCCTGATCGTCGGCGGCGAGATGTACTCCGACGAGAACGGCGCGCCGCTCGAGTCGCCCATGCAGCCCTCGGATCTGCCGGTCTACAAGGACGCGACGGCTCAGGGCGTGCAGGTGGTCCTGCTGAAGGACCTGCGCCAGTACTTCGCGTTCTGATTCGATCAAGATCGAATGAACGCCGCGGGCGGCTGGACGAGAAAGTCCGGCCGCCCGCGGCTTTTTTTCGCGGCCGCCCGCGGCTTTTTTTCGCGGCCGCCCGTGGCTTTTTTTCGCGACCGCGCGCGGCTTTTTTTCGCGGCCGCCCGCGGCTTTTTTTCGCGGCCGCGCGCGGTGAGAATGAGCGCTAGCCCAGTTCCCGACCGATGAGCAGCACCACCACCCAGGAGCCGGAAGACGGCCGCATGACCCTCGGACAGCACCTCGAGGAGCTGCGCCTGCGGCTGTTCCGCAGCGTGCTCGCGCTGGTGCTCTGCTTCCTCGGAGCCTGGTACTTCCAGGTCGAGATCGCCGACTGGATGCTGTGGCCGTACCGCGAGGCGGCGGTGCAGGTCAATCAGGATCTCGTCGAGCGCTACAACGCCGAGTTGGCGCAGCCCGACAACACCAGGCGCCGCAGCGACTTGTTCCTCAGCGATGATCCGGCCGACAACCGGCTGCGCTCCCCGATGAACGAGCAGCCCGCGATGTTCGGCATCGGCGAGAGCTTCTTCTTCGTGCTCAACAACTCGCTGTACTTCGCGTTCTTCTTCGGATCGCCCTTCGTGCTGTGGCAGATCTGGCAGTTCGTGGGCGCGGGCCTGTACCGGCACGAAAAGCGCGCGATCCTGAAGTACTTCCCGGCCTCAGTGCTGCTGTTCGTGGCCGGCGTGCTGTTCTGCTTCTTCCTGCTGATACCGACGGGGATGTACTACCTCGTCACGGCGCTGCCGCCCGAGACGGTGATGCCGATCATCCAGTTGGAGAAGTACACGAGCTTTCTGACCACCCTGTGCTTGGCGATGGGGGCTGTGTTTCAGCTGCCGATCCTGATGATCTTCGCCGCGCGGCTGGGCCTGATCGAGCCGTCGACCTACGGCAAGTACCGGGCGCATTTCCTGATCCTGGCCTTGTTCGTCGCGGCCGTGATCACGCCCGGCCCGGATTGGATCAGCCAGCTGATGATGACCGCGCCGATGGTCGTGCTGTACGAGATCGGCATCATCGTGTCCAAGCTGACGGCTCGTCCGCGCCAGAAACCGGAAGGCACCCGCTCGTGAGCGCTGCCGAGGGAGCGCCGCTGCGTGCCTGGTTGATCGCCACCGGCGATGAGCTGGTCGAGGGGCGCACGCAGGACAGCAACTCCGGCTGGCTGGCGCGCGCGCTGCTGGAGCTTGGGGTCGAGGTCGAGCGCATGCATGTGCTCGGCGACGATGAGGACGGCCTGGCGCAACTAGTGCAACTCGGCGCGCGCGAGGTGGACCTGATGGTGCTCACGGGCGGTTTGGGTCCGACGCTCGACGATGTCACGCGCCATGCGCTGGCGCGCGCGGCGGGCGTGGAGCTTGAGTACGACGAGGAGATCGCGCTCGGCATCCAGCGCTGGTTCGAAAGCCGCGGAAGGCCCTTCGCGCAGTCCAACCGCCGTCAGGCCCTGTTTCCACAGGGGGCGGTGCGACTCGCCAATCCGATCGGCACGGCAGCCGGCTTTCTGATGCCGATCGGTCGCGCGCAGGTGGCCGCGCTGCCCGGACCGCCGCGCGAGCTCGAGGCGATCTGGCAGGGCGAGTTGCGCGGGCTGCTGTCCGAGCGCCTGGCCCTCGACGGCACGCGCCTCTCGCGCAGCTTCTATCTGTTCGGCTTGCCCGAGTCGGCTTTCGCGGACCAATGCGGCGCGTGGATGGAGCGCAGCGAGAATCCGCGTCTGGGCGTCACCGCCAAGGCCGGAGTCCTCAGCGCCGTGCTGGTGGCACGCGGAGCGCAGGCCAGCGCGCGCATGCGCGCGCGCGTCGAGGAGTTCGAGCAGCGCTTCGCGCCGTATCTGTTCAGCACGCACAGCCCGGATCTGGCGGTTGCGCTGTACGAGCGGCTGGCGCAGCGCCAAGCCTGCGTGGCGGTCGCCGAGTCGTGCACCGGCGGCCTGATCGCCGCCAAGCTGACGGCGATCCCGGGCATCAGCGCGGTCTTCGCGAAGGGCTTCGTGACCTACGCCAACAAGGCCAAGACCGAGGAGCTCGGCGTGCCGCCCGCCCTGCTCGCGGCCCACGGGGCGGTCAGCCGCGAGGTGGCCGAAGCGATGGCCCTGGGGGCCGCGCGGCGCGCGCGGGCGCAGCTCGTCGTGGCGGTGACGGGCATCGCCGGCCCGGCCGGCGGCAGCGCCGAGAAGCCGGTCGGCCTGGTCTGCTTCGCCACCGTGCTCGATGGGGTGCTCGCCAGCGAAGAGCGGCGCTTCACCGTGCGCGGTCGGGATCTGATTCGGGAATTCGCGGCCCAGACGGCCTTGGACCTCGCCCGCCGGCGCCTCGACGATCGATAGGGTTGACCGAGGGGGGATGGGGAGCTATCCTCTGCCCCCTCAAAGCCGGACTACCCCGTGGTGTAATCGGTAGCACAACAGGTTTTGGTCCTGTTAGCCATGGTTCGAGTCCATGCGGGGTAACCAGCTTCCACCGGCTTTGTCTTCCGCCCGCCTCCCGAGGGCCGCTTTTCCCGGGAATTGCCGGCTCTCCTCCGCCGTCCATCCGCGCATGCGTTCCTTCCTGCTGTGTGTGCTCCTCTGGAGCGTGTCCCTGCTGCCCCTGCACGCGGGCCAGACCGTCCAGATCCAGCTCGAAGGCAACGCAGGTGCCGGCGGCTCCTGGGTCGAGATCGAACTCGACGGGCTGCGCCAGGGCGCGAATGAGCCAACTCGCGTGCGCCTCAACCTGTACTTCGGCACGGGCACCGGCGGCGCGGATGTGATGGCGGTGCTGCAAACCCGCCTGGGGCAGGCCAACTGGACCTACTCGGCCGCTCCCGCACCCTCCGGCCAGCCCGCCAGCCTGACGCTCGCGGCGGTGGAGCGCGTGCTGGTGCGCACGGGCGGAGGGATCCGCGCGCGGCTCACGGTCTGTGACGGTGTGCCCAGCTCGCTGGGCGTGCTCACGCCGCTGGGCAAGTCCGCCGACGCCGAAATCCTGGTCGAGGCCGTGCAGTGGAACCAGCGCATGCGCGAGCGCGGTCGGCTCAGCTTCCGCGCCCCGCTCAAAGTCGCGGACGGTGCGATCGGCGCCGCGCAGTCGCTGCTGACCGCGACCGGCAAGGCGAGCTGGATCTCCGAGACGCCGACTCGCGAGACCTGGCGTCTGGCGAATTCCATGGAAGGGATCGAGCTCACGGGCGCCAGCTTCTCGCTCAGCGCGGACCCGCAGTCGGACTGGGGGCTGGAGCTGAAACTGCCGCGCGCCCCCTGAGCCGCGTCCTGTTCAGTAACCCAGCGCCTTCAACACGCGCGCCGCACCCGGATCCTCGCGCTCCAGACGCTCGCGCTGCTCCTGCAGCTTGCGGGCGAGATCCGCGAACTGCACGTCGGCGCGCGCAAAGCGCAGCAGTTCCAGATCGAGCCGCGCCAGCGGAGCATCGGCCGGCGGATCGTTCATCAGGTTGCGGGCCTCGCGCGGATCGGAGTTGAGCTCGTAGAGCTCCTCGCCGATGATGCGCAGCTGGCCTTCGATCGTGGCGAAGCGGCGCACGCGCTTCCAGGAGCCCATGCGCACGGCCTTGTGCTGCACGACGCGCTCGTCGCCCGAGCGCTCGATCTTCTCGGTGAACACGGCGCGCGAGGGCAGGTTGCCGTCGGTGTACAGCTGCGGCAGGATTTCCCCGCGCGTCAGGCGCTCATCGGGCGCGGGCAGGAGCGGCTCGAGGCCCAGATGGAACAGCAGGCTCGGCGCCAGATCGCACAGCGAGACATCGGGATTGCCGCGGCCTGGGCGCACGCCGGGCGCGCGGATGATCAGCGGCACGGCGGAGTTGGCCTCGTAGGCGTTGCGGCCGTGCTCGAACCAGTAATTGTGCTCGCCCAGGCTCTCGCCGTGGTCGGCCGTCACGATCAGGATCGTGTCGTTCCACTGGCCGCTGGCGCGCAGCCAATCGAAGATGCGTCCGAGTTCGCTGTCGACGTAGCGCGCCTCGGCGTCGTATTCCGCGCGCACCGCCGCGGCGTCGATGCGTCCGTCCGGGAGGCGCGCTTGCGGCGGCACGTTGTACTGCGCGATGTAGGGCTTGGGTTCCTGCGCGGGATCCTCTTGGATCGGATCGACGGCGGAGGGCGCGAACACGCGGTGCTCCAGGGGCGCGTCGTAGAGCCCGTGCGGATCCATGTAGTGCAGCCAGAGCATCCACGGCCTCGAGCCCTTGGGCTTGGCGAGCTCCTCCAGCGCGGCGTCGGTCAGCGAGCGGGCGCGGCGCTGCGGCACGTTTTCGGGCGGCACTCCCTGCGTGTCGGGCAGATCCTCGCGCCAGGTCTCGAAGCCGCGCGAGAGGCCGGAGTACTGGTCCTTCAGCACGAAGTTGCCCACGATCGCCGCCGTGTGCCAGCCCTTCTCGCGCAGCCGGTCCTGCAGCATCGGCGTCGAGTTGCGCAGCGGGCTCATCAGCTCGCGCACGCCGTGCTCGTGGGGATAAAGCCCCGTCAGCAGGCTCGCGATGGCGGGCGTGGTCTTGGCGCGGGGCGAGAGGGCGCTTGGGTAGCGCAGCGACTCGCCGGCGAGCGCCTCCAGATGGGGCATCACCCACTGCTCCCCGTGCCGCAGGCCGATGCGGTCGGCGCGCAGCGTGTCGATCGTGATCAGCAGCACATTCGGTCGCCGCGGCGCCTCGGCGCGGCAGGCGCACAGCAGGCACAGCGACAGCAGCATCCAGCGCAGCATCAGCGTCTCCTCACGAACTCGGGGTCGATGTAGCGCGCGCCCAGAATGCGCGCCCGGTCGCGCTCGACGATGTCGGGCACGGAGGGAATCAGCTTCCAGTCGAGGCCCGCTTCCAACGAGCGGCGCAGCGCCAGCGCGAGACTCTCGGGCGTGCACTCGCGCGCGTGCTCGCGCACGGTCGCGATGGCCCCTTCGAGCGGGGTCGTGCCGAGCTTGATCGAGCCGTGGTGCAGCACGCGGCCATGCTTGCGTCGCTGCGCCGATCCGACGCCCTTGCGGCCCCCCCAGACCAGATCCTGCGCGCTGGAGTGGTGGAAGCACATGCCCGTGCCCGCAAGGTCGGAGCCCAGCGTCTCGGCGCCGCGCGGACGGCTCGCGACGCCGAATTCGGCGAGCGCGTCGGCGATGCGCGCATGGACGCGCTCGTAGGATTCCGCGATGCTGCCCGCGTACAGCGGATGGGCGAGCGAGCAGACGATCGAGAAGGTCAGCTCGTGCTGGTGGTGGATCGCCCCGCCGCCCGTGATGCGCCGCACGATCGCGCCGGGCCGGCGTCCGCCTGCCCCGCCGGTTGCGGCCGGGATCTCGTCCAAGCGCTGGAAGTAGCCCAGCGACAGCGTGTCGGGCTTCCAGGTGTAGAAACGCACGGTGGGCGGAGCCGCCGGATCCTCCAGCAGGGCCTCATCGAGTCCCATGTGGAAGGACGGCTCCGCGCCGAAGGTGCTGATCAGGCGCCAGGTTTCCATCGCTCGTGCTGTTCTCGGCGCGAATCCTAGCCCCGGATCGGGCTCGTCTCGCGCCTAGCTCTTGTAGGAGTCCAGGCTCGGGCAGGCGCAGACGAGGTTCTTGTCCCCGTAGGCGTTGTCGATGCGGCCGACCGAGGGCCAGAACTTGTGCTCGCGCAGCCACGCAGCCGGGAAGGCAGCCTGCTCGCGCGAGTAGGCATGCTTCCACTCGCTGGCGCAGACCTCCGTCATCGTGTGTGGCGCGTTCTTGAGCGGATTGTCGAGCTTGTCGGCCTTGCCGGCCGCGACCGCCGCGATCTCCTCGGCGATGGTGCGCATCGCGAAGATGAAGCGGTCGAGCTCGCCCTTCGATTCGCTTTCGGTCGGCTCGACCATCAGCGTGCCGCCCACCGGGAAGCTCATCGTCGGCGCGTGGAAGCCGAAGTCCATCAGGCGCTTGGCGATGTCATCGACCTCGATGCCGTGCGCCTTGAAGACGCGCGTGTCGAAGATGCACTCGTGCGCCACGAGGCCGTTCTGGCCGGCGTAGAGCACCGGATAGTGCGCCGAAAGCTGCTGGGCGAGGTAGTTGGCGTTGAGGATCGCCACCTCGGTCGCCCGCTGGAGGCCTTCGGAACCCATCATGCGGATGTACATCCAGCTGATCGGCAGGATCGAAGCCGAGCCCCAGGGCGCCGCCGAGACGGGCCCGACGTCGCCGCCCACCTTGGCCAGCGGGTGGCCCGGCAGGTGCGGCACGAGGTGCCGGGCGACGCAGATCGGGCCCATGCCCGGTCCGCCGCCGCCGTGGGGGATGCAGAAGGTCTTGTGCAGATTGATGTGGCAGACGTCCGCACCCAGCTCGCCCGGCTTCATCAGGCCGACCTGCGCGTTGAGGTTGGCGCCGTCCATGTAGACCTGACCGCCGTGGCGGTGGACCAGCTCGCAGATCTCGCGGATGCGCGACTCGAAGACCCCGTGCGTCGAGGGATAGGTGACCATCAGGGCGCCCAGCCGGGCGGAGTGGAGTTCGGCCTTCTTCCTGAGGTCGTCGATCTGGATGTTGCCCTCGCTGTCGCAATCGACGACGACCACTTCAAAGCCCGCCATCACCGCGCTCGCGGGGTTGGTGCCGTGCGCGGAGTGCGGGATCAGGCACACGGTGCGCTGCGCGCAGCCGCGCGCATCCTGCCAGGCCCGGATCGCCAGCAGGCCGGCGTACTCGCCCTGCGAACCGGCGTTGGGCTGCAGCGAGCAGCCGGCGAAGCCCGTGATGTCGCACAGCCAGCGCTCCAGATCGCGGAACAGCCGCGCGTAGCCGCGCGCCTGGGCAGCGGGCGCGAAGGGGTGCAGCCGGCCGAAGCCCGGATAGGTGATCGGCAGCATCTCGGCGGCCGCGTTGAGCTTCATCGTGCACGAGCCCAGCGGGATCATCGAGGTGGTCAGCGAGAGATCGCGCGCCTGCAGCCGGTGCAGGTAGCGCATCATCTCGCTCTCCGAGCGGTAGCTGTGGAAGACCGGGTGCGCGAGCACCTCGCCCGAGCGCGCCAGGTCGCCCAGCGTCAGCGGACGCAGCGAGGCGGCCAGCGTCTCGATCTCGGCTCCGGTGCACTCCTTGCCGGTGAAGATCTCGACCAGCGCCGCGACCTCGGTCACGGTGGTGGTCTCATCGAGCGTGATGCCCAGACCGTCGGGGTAGCCGCGCAGGTTGAAGCGCTGCTTCTCGGCGGCCGTTTGCAGCTTGCGCAGATCGGAGTGCGACAGATCGATGCGCAGCGTGTCGAAGTACAGGCCCGGCCGCACGCGGCGGCCGCCGCGGTTGAGCGCCTCGGCCAGCGCTTGCGTCAGCCGGTGGACGCGCGTGGCGATGGTCTTCAAGCCCTCGGGACCGTGGTAGACGGCGTAGCAGCCCGCGATCACGGCCAGCAGCACCTGGGCGGTGCAGATGTTGGAGGTGGCCTTCTCGCGGCGGATGTGCTGCTCGCGCGTCTGCAGCGCCAGGCGCAGCGCGCGCTTGCCGTGGCGGTCGATCGAGACGCCCACCAGACGGCCGGGCATCGAGCGCTTGAAGGCCTCCTTGGTGGCGAAAAAGGCGGCGTGGGGACCGCCGAAGCCCAGCGGAACGCCGAAGCGCTGCGTGGTGCCGATGGCGATGTCCGCGCCGAGCTTGCCCGGCGATTCGAGCAGCAGCAGCGCCAGCAGATCCGCGGCGATCACGACCTTGGCGCCCGCCGCGCGGGCGCGCGCGATGGCGGGCCGCGGGTCGCGGATGGCGCCGTCGGTCGAGGGATACTGCAGCAGCGCGCCGAACACGCCGTCCGCGAAGTCGAAGGTGGCGGGATCGCCCACCTCGACTTCGAGGCCCAGCACGCAAGCGCGCGTGCGCACCACTTCGATCGTCTGCGGATGGCAGTCGGCGGCGACGAAGAAGCGCTTGGCGTGCTTGTCCCGGGCGACGTCGAGACACAGCGCCATCGCTTCGGCCGCCGCGGTGCCCTCATCGAGCATCGAGGCGTTGGCGATCTCCATGCCCGTGAGGTCGAGCACCATCGTCTGGTAGTTGAGCAGCGCCTCCAGGCGGCCCTGGCTGATCTCGGGCTGGTAGGGCGTGTACTGCGTGTACCAGCCCGGGTTCTCGAGGATGTTGCGCAGGATCACCGGCGGCGTGACGCAGTCGTGGTAGCCCATGCCGAGGAAGGAACGCCAGACCTCGTTCTCGCCCGCGATTTCGGCGATTTCGCGCAGCGCGTCCCGCTCGCTCAAGCCCGGTCCGATGCTGAGCGGCTCGGCCGTGCGCAGCGTGGCGGGCACGCCCGCCCGGATCAGTTCCTCGAGCGTCGCGAAGCCCAGCGCGGCCAGCATGGCCTGAATCTCGCTGGCGCGGGGACCGATGTGGCGGTCGGCGAAGGAATCCTGCGTGAACATCGTGGTGGTCTTCCCGTGGACTTGCGACTGGGCTGTGGTGGTCGTGGAACTGCTCATGGTGCGTGCCTCGGCTCGCCTGGGGTTCAGTGCGGCTGGGAGATGTGCTTTTCGTACTGCTCGGCGCTCATCAGGTGGTCGAGGTTCCTGGAGCCCGGCTTGATGCGAATCATCCAGCCCGCGTTCCAGGGGTCCTTGCTGAGCACCTCGAGGTGGTCCTCGATGGCGGTGTTGGTTTCGACGACTTCGCCGCCGACCGGCGCGTTGAGGTCGGAGACGGCCTTGACCGATTCGATCTCGCCGAAGGTCTCGCCGGCCTCGACCATGCGGCCGGCCTCGGGCAGGTCGCAGTAGACGAGGTCATCGGCGTTGCCGTTGGAGAGTTCGTTGACGGCGAAGTCGGTGATGCCGACGAGCATCGTGTCGCCGTCGAGCTTGACCCATTCGTGCGTTTCGGTGTATTTGCGGTCGTTGGGGCGCATGGTCGGTTGGTCTGCCTTTCTGAAGCGGGGATGTGGAGGGATGGGTTGGAATCACTTGCGCGTGCGCGAATAGAACGGCAGCGCGCGGAAGCGGGCAGGCTGGCGCTTGCCCTTGAGGTCGATCTCGCAGGCTTCGCCGGGCGCGCCGCAGGCGAGCTCGGTGTAGGCCGTGCCGATGTTCGTGTCGAGCGTGGGCGAGACGCTGCCGGAGACGATGTAGCCGATCTCCCGCTCGCCCTGGAACAGCTTGTAGCCCTGGCGCGGAACGCGCGGACCGTCGGTCGTGAGGCCGACGAGCCGCCGGCGCGGCGCGGCGGCGATGGCCTCGAGCGCGGCCCGGCCGATCCACTCGCCCTTTTCGGGCGCGAAGGACACGCCGAAGGCGAGGCCCGCCTCGATCGGATTGTGCGTGGCGTCGATTTCGTGGCCGTAGAGCGGCATGCCCGCCTCCAAGCGCAGCGTGTCGCGCGCGCCCAGTCCGATCGGCAGCACGCCCGCGCCCTTGCCGGCTTCCATCACGGCGCTCCAGCAGCGAGCGGCACTCGCGCTCGGGATGTAGATCTCGAAGCCCTGCTCGCCGGTGTAGCCCGTGCGCGAGACGCGGATGTTGGGCATGCCGAGGAAGGTGCCGAAGCCGAACTTGTAGTAGCCGAGCTTGGCGAGCTCGATGCCCTCCCAAAGAGGCTGCAGCACGCGCTCGGCGATCTGGCCTTGCAGCGCGATCATCGCGAAGGCATCGGTCTGATCGTCGATGTGCACGTCGTGGCCGCTCGCATGCTCGCGCATCCAGGCGAGGTCGACGGCCGTGTTCGAGGCGTTGACGACGAGGTAGACCTCATCGGGGCCGCGGTAGACGAGCAGGTCGTCGATCGGGTTGCCGTCGGCGCGGCAGAACAGCGAGTAGCGGATCGAGCCCAGCGGGATCTTCGCCACGTGGTTGGTCGCGATGCTGTCGACGAAGCGCACGGCATCCTTGCCGGTGACGCGCACGCGCCCCATGTGCGAGAGGTCGAACAGACCGGCCTTGGAGCGCACCGTCCGGACCTCGTCGAGAATCGGGCCGTACTGGACCGGCATGTGCCAGCCGCCGAACTCGACCAGCTTGGCGCCGAGTTGGGTGTGGATACCGTGGAGCGGTGTCTGCTTCATGCGTGTCGGGGGACTCGAAGGGGCTGGATCCGCGCCGGGCTGGACGGTCGCCCGCGCGCGTGCTCCCTGTCGTGCCTCCCGCGCCAACCCTGCTTTCGAAGGGTCGCGCCGAGCGCTTCAGGTGATGCTCCGGCCCCGAGTCCGCTTGCCTGAGAGTTTCGCGCTGGGCTCCCAGCGCTTGCCCCTTCGGCGTCCGGCCCGCAGGGGCTCGGATCTCTCCCCGAGGCCGGGGATGTACAGGTTGGAAAATCGACGCGTCTGAGAATACGAAGCCTCGGCGCGTTCGCCAAGCGCGCGGGGGTAGAGTTCCGTGTGGGAATCCTCTTTCGCGCGGCCGGGGGAGTCTTTTTCCTGCTCGGCGCGTGGCCAGGGCCGGCCTCCGCCGCGCAGGCCCCCGATCCATTTCAGCCCGGACTGCGCTGGCAGCGCGCGGCCAGCCCCGCGGACCCCTGGATCCCCGGTCCGGTGGCCTTCGGAGCCGACGGCGAGACGACGCTGGTGTTGGCCGCGCTGGGCAATCGCCATGCGGAGGTGCTGGCGAGCGCCGGCGAGGGCACCCAGGCCCCCGTGTGGAGGCTCGACTCCTTGCAAGGGACGCAGGGCGCGCTGGGGCTGATCGCCACGGATCCGCAGGGTCGCTTCGCCTGCCTCTCCCAGACGCCGGTTCCCGGCTCCAACCTGCGCAGCACCCGTCTGGAGCTGTTCGATCCGCGCGCCGCGCTGCTGGGGCAGCCCGCCACGGTCTGGACGCACGAGTGCGCGCTGCCCGCCAACGGACCCGCGCGGCTCGCGCTCGACCGGGCTCGCACGTTGTGCGCGCTCGCCGTGTGCGACACCGCGAGCGCGCGCGTCGATCTGGAGATCGTGCGGCTTGTCGATGGACAGCGGCTCAGCCTGCACTCGTGGAATGCGCCGAACCTGCAGGATCTGTCCTTCAGCGCCGATGCTTCGACGGTCGCGCTGACGCTTGGCGGCACGCTGGTCGCCATCGACTGGTCGAGCGGCGCACAGTGGCAGAGCAGCGTCTCCCCGCAGTCGCAGGCGCTGGCGCTCTCGGCCGACGCGGGCTGCCTCGTGCTCGGCGGACCCAGCGTGCGCATCTATCGACGCCAGAGCGGCAGCTACCGCCTGCAGGCGACGCGCCAGCAGACCGCGGCCGAGATCTGCACGCGGCTGGCGATCAGCCCCGACGGGCAGCGTCTCGCTCTGGGCTGGTGGCACAGCGTGCAGACGGGCGTGCGCATGGAGCTGCTCGATCCGGCGAGCGGCAACGTGTTGTGGAGCAAGCACCAGCCGCATCCCGGCGGGAACCTTCAGAACTTCATCGAGGCCGTCGCGCTCAGCGAGGACGGCCGGCGCGCGGCCTTCGCCCTGTGGGGCGATGGCAGCGGCGAGCCGGAATTCGTGCTGGTCGACGAGCAGCAGGGCCTGCTCCTCGCCCAGGATCTCGCCGGCAGCGCGCGCGGGCTGGCGCTCGATGCCGCCGGTCAGCGCGCCGTGCTCGCCGTCAAGGACGTGCACGCCAATCAGTTCGGCACCACGGGGCGCGTGCAGCTGTTCGACACGGGCGAGCGCGGGCTGGTGCAGCGCTCGCGCGCCCAGATCGGGCAGGTGCTCTCGCTCGCGGCGCGCCGGCCCGGCGCCAGCATCGTGTTCTTCGTCCAGGGCGTCCCCAGCGCGCAGCCCACCGTCTTCCCCGGCGCGGTGGGACAACTGCTGCTGGTCCGCAACGCCCTGACGATTCACGCACGGCCAGCCGACGCGCTGGGCTCGGCCGATCTGTCGCTGAGCCTGCCTCCCGATCCGCTGCTGATCGGCGGCGAGCTCTTCTTCCAGGCGGCCTTCCGCCGCAACCTGCAGTTGGAATTTGATTCCGGACTCGAACGCGTGCTGATCCTTTGAGGGGCCGCTCGCCGCGGGAACTTCGCAGCCGCGCTCAAGGATCGGGCGGGCTGGGCCGATAGAGCCCAAACCCCCGAAGTGCCGTCTGCACCCGGGGGATCCCCGCTAGACCCCGGGCCTCCTGGCCCCACGCATCGATAGGACCCCTCCATGAGTCTTGGCAAGAACCTTGGCTTCACCTTCACGCTGCTCGCCGCGCTCCACTCCGCAGGCTGCTCGGGCGGCGGATCGTCCGGCGGTTCGGGCAGCGCGAACGACCTCGTTTCCGCGCTGCAGGATCTGGATCTCGACGGCCAAGGCACGGTCACGGTGCTGACCTTCGAGTCGGCCACGGGGCTTTCCGGCGCCGCGACGGGCAACTTCAGCGCCTCCGGCGGTCAGACTCCCACGGGCGTCACCGTCGACGAGAACACCATCATGGTCACCTGGGACGAATACGTCAGCCCGGCGCACACGATCAGCGTCAGCGGCCTTGCGGGCGTCGCCGGCAGCGCGGTCGCGGTCAGCACCAGCGACACGAGCGTGCCGACCTTCGTCGCCTCCGGCGCACAGAATCCCGGTTGGGGCAACGACGTCGTCACGGTCACGTTCAGCGGGGTGAATGTGGCCGAGGACAGCGCGGAAAACATCGCCAACTGGGTCCTCACGGTCAACGGCAGCACGCTGCCCCTGACGGGCACGGTGATCGATCTCGATCCGCTGACGCAGGTCATGACCATGGAGCTTGGCAACTCGGCCGCGCTCTGGTCGAGCTTCTCCCTGCGCTCCAGCGGCGTCCGCGGCGTCAACCACGTCGCGCTCGCCACGACGAACGTCTCGGGCGCGGCGAGCGGCGACACGAGCGCCCCGACGCTGACCAGCGCGCGCCAGGATCTGGGCACCGATCCGCTCGGCCGCGTGGTCGAGTTCCAGTTCAGCGAGGCGATGAGCCCGAACTTCTCGGGACAGCTCTCGCAGTACGGGGTTTCGAACCCCGATGTGGCCGTTTCCGTGAGCCAGACGCACTCCAACCGCATCTCGGTCACGTTCAACAACCCGATGGTCCCGGGCATCGACGAGGTCGAGCTCAACGGTCTGCGCGACGCGCACGGCAACGCGCTGGCCGTCACGACGGCGGCGATCACGCAGCCCTCGCCCGTGGTCAACGCGCTGAGCGGCACGCCCACGGCCAACACGGTCGAGAACGCCGGCGGCGACTACCTCAGCTTCACCACCACGCAGGCCTTCGATCCCGATTCCGCGCTCGACCCGGCCAACTGGACGCTTCTGGTCGACGGCGCGCCGATCGATCTCTCCACGCAGACCTTCGAGTACGACATCACCACGCGCACGACGACGATCACGCTCGATTTCGACCTCGCCAACGGGGACGACTTCGTGCTGACCGCGACCAGCGTGGTGGACGTCGACGGCCAGCTGACGGCGCTCAGCTCGGGCACGCAGTCGATCGGCGGGGATTCCGCGGTGCCCACGCTCGCCACGGCCGTTCAGAACCGCACAATCGATTCCAGCGGCGCCACGGTCGACATCACCTTCAGCGAGGATGTCGAGGGAACGAGCGCCGAGAACACGGCCAACTACGCGGTGGTCGGCGGCGCGCAAACGGTCAGCAGCGCCACGCTGCAAGCCAACAACCGCACGGTGCGCGTCGTGTGCGACGCGGCCATGGTGCCCGGCCTCCACAACCTTCAGGTCAGCAACGTCACGGACCTCGCGGGCAACGCCATGAGCGCCCCGGCCACGGTGGGGATGAGCTCGACCGACACGAGCGCTCCGACGATGACCTCGACCAGCGCCAACGCGATCGCGGGTCTCGCCAACGACACCCTGGTGGTCAACTTCTCGGACGACATGTATGCGGCCGGCATCGAGGACTCCTCGAACTGGGAGCTGGAGTCGCCGATCGGTTCGGGCATCACCCTCGGCGTGTGCTCGGTGACCTACGTGGACATCCAGCGCCGCGCGACGCTGACGCTCGACGGCAGCACCGTCAACCTGCAGCAGGGCGCGGACTACCAGATCAGCTTCTCGGGCGGCGTCGACCTGGGCGGCAACACGATCAGCGCGACCCCCTCGACCGGCGTGGTCAACGCGGAATCGGTGCTGCCGGAGATGACGCTCGCCTACGTGGTCAGCGCTCCGACCACCAGCGTCACGCTGGTCTTCAGCGAGCCCTGTGGCAACCTGACGGACCTCTACAACGCGGTCAGCAACCCTGACGGCGTGCGCTACACGCTGCACAACGGCAACACGGTCAGCGCCACCGGCGCCACCGCTTCCAGCGACCGACTCTCGGTCACCGTGACCTTCGCGGGTCAGGCGACCATCGCCAGCACGGTGGACGTGTTCGGCGTGCGCGACATGGCGGGCAACCCCATGTTCCCGGTCAGCGGCGCGAGCATCGTCGACGGCACCGGACAGCTCGGCGCTCCGGCCTCGATCAGCGCGGTCGCGACCGCCGTGCAGGGCGAGGAGAACGACACGATCGTGATCACCTTCGACCGCAACATGAACCCGTTCGGCCTGGAGGACATGAACAACTACTCCGTCGACGTGAGCATGGGCACGAGCACGATCGGACTGTTCCGCACGAGCTTCGACTTCAACGGCACCAATCAGGTGACGCTGACGCTCGAGGACGACATGGCGGCCTACAACCTCCAGAACGGCGATCAGATCGACGTGACGGTGGACAACGTCTTCAGCCGCTTCGGAACGCCCAACGCCGTGACGCTGGCCCAGACGGGAGTGCTGGTCGGCGGCGACAGCCTCAACCAGATCAGCGCCACCAACCCCACGGTGCGCTTCGATCCGGCCAACGCCCAGGCCCTGCTCGTCACCTTCCCCGAGGCGATGGAAGGCGAAGCGGGCAGCTTCCAGCTGAACGGCGTCACCGCCGCCAGCTCGATCGCCCAGCTCTCGCCCCGCGTGGTGCGCGCCACCTTCGCCAGCGCGCCGATCGTCGGCGATACGTTGGACATCGTGGTCGACGACCTGGCAGGCAACAGCGGTTCGGCGGCGACGCTCGCGATCGCTGCGGCCGACTCGAGCGCGCCCGGCGCCGCGATCGCCGCGGCTCAGGTCAGCGGCTTCGGCGGCGACACCCTGACGATCACCTACACCGAGCCGGTGACGGTCTCCAACTCGACCATGACCAGCAGCTACACGCTCACGGCCAACGGTTCCTCGCTCTCGCTGGCGGGCTCGACCGTCCGCTACAGCTCGATCGACAACTCCGTGCGCTTCACGCTGGCGAGCGGCCAGGAGTTCCCCAACGCCTCCGCGGTCAGCCTGACCATCACGGGCGTCACCGACCACGCCGGGAACCCGCTCAACGGCATCCTGCTCTCCACCTCGAGCGGCGACAGCAGCGCCCCGACCATGGTCAGCGCCTTCGCGAACTACGCCGCCGATGCCAGCGGTGCGATGGTCGACGTGCTCTTCGACGAGGATGTCAACGTCACCCGCGCGGAGGACGAGACCAACTGGTCGACTACCGGGACGGCGACGGTCGTGTTCGTGGAGCGCGTCTCCGCCAAGCACTATCGCGTGACGCTCTCCGAGGCCCTGGCCGCCGGCGACAGCCTGCGCGCCAACACGATGCGCGACGCCACCGGCAACCAGAGCGGCCTGCTCTCGGTGAACCCGGTGGAGTGAGCCGCGACGCACCCGGAACTTTCTTCAGCGGGCCCCGCTTCGGCGGGGCCGCTTCGTTTCCGCAACCGGCCTCCAGATGCGCGGGCACGGCCACCGATAGGGCGCAAGGAGGAACAGGCATTGGCACGCATGCTGCAATCACGCACAGTCTTCGTGGATGAGGTGGTCTCTGCCCTCACCGGAGGTCTCAAGGGAGTTCCGGCGCGTTCGCTGAGCGATTCGCTGCAGCGCGCCGCCGCTGAGTTCGACGAGCGCACTGCCGAAGCCTTCGCGCACGCGCTGTTCCAGGCACTGGAGGCCGATCCGGCCGATCTGGGCCAGCGCGAAGCGCTGCTGCTGCTCGGCATGTCGCATCCTTCGGTGTTCGCCCGGCATTCGATCTCGCTCGCCAGCGAAGCCCAGCGCTACGCGCAGCTGCTCGAGCTGCATGGCGATCCGGTGCGGGCCGCCGAAGTGCGCGCGCTGATCCCGAGGGAGAGCCTCCCAGTGCAGCTGGACCCCGGCACGCAGGCGCGGATCCAGAGCGTGCTGGCGCGGGCCGAGGAGCACATCCGCTGCGGACGTTCGCGCCAGGCTCAGCAGGATCTGCGCGAGGTGCTCTCGCTGGATCCCTCGCGCGGCGACGTGACCCACATGCTGGGCATCCTGTGCCGCAGCCGAGCCGCCAGTCGCCGGGTGCGCCGGCGCATCATCGGTTCCGCCGCGGCGCTGGCGGTCGTCGCGCTGGGCGCGGTGGGGCTGCTGCGCCATGAGCAGCAGATGCAAGAGCTGTACGCGCAGCTGCCGGCCGCCGACCGCGCCGATCCTGCCAGCCTGCAGTCGCGCCTCGCCGCGCTGGAGACGCTGCTCGAAGCGAACCTGCCCTGGTCCGGCACCGTGCGGGCCTGGGACGATCGCGACGAACTGCAGCGGGCGATCCGCTCCGGGGAGGACCAGCTCGTCGCGGATCAACTGCTGGTCGCGGATGAGCGCGATCGGCAGCTCGAGGATGCCGACGATCTGCGGGCCAGCGCCTTCGTGCTGCTCGAGCGCGGCGAAAGCACGCTCGCGCTGCAGCAGCTCAAGCTCGCACTCGTGACCGGCGGCGCCTCCTGGCGACAGCGCGAGGCGGTGCGGGCCGACATCGCGGCCATCGAGGACTGGCAGCGCCAACAACTCGCTCAGGGGCGCGGCCGATGAAGTTCATCCGCAAACTGCTGGCGCGCCGCCGACTGGGAGAGGCCGCCCGGCGCGTGGCCGAGGATCCCAGCGCGCTGAACCACGCGCACTTGATCCAGCTCTTTGCCGCCCAGGACCGGCTCCAGGACGCGCTGCAGGCGGTCAGCGAGGGTCTGGCGCTGCATCCTCGCGACGCCGAACTGCGGCGCCTGCAGATGCGCGTGCTGCGCATCCAGCGCGAGGGGCGCACGCGCGAGCTGCAGAAGCTGCTGCAGGAACTCCCGCGGCCCGCCGTCTACCGCGAGCTGGTCGAACTGATGCTCGAGGACGGCCGCGCGGCGCAAGCCGAGGAACTGGTCGCGGAGTGGCTCGCGAAGTCCGATGGACCGCAGCCGCGCTACTGGCGGGCGCGGGCCCGCTGCATGCGCTACTTCGCCGACCGGCTGCGCGAAGACGGCACCCAGGCGCTCGCCTGGCTGGAGGATGCCGAGCAACGCTCGCCTCAAGACGAGGCGCTGCTGCGCCTGACGCTGGAGTTCCATGGCAAGATCGGTGCCTGGACGCAGGCCCGCCGCGCCCTGTCGCGGCTGCTGGAGCTGCGTCCCGGCGATCTGGCGCTGGAAGCGCGGTTCCGCACGATCAGCGCGCTCGCCGTGCTGGCGACCGAACCCGCGCGCTGCCTTGCCGAGGTCGAGCGGCAGGGTCGCTTCGTGGGCGAGGATCAGCAGGTCGCGCAGGGAAGCAGCGTGCAGATCCGGCCCGTGCTGCAAAGCCTGACGCGCGAGCGCGGCGTCAAGGCCGCATTCTTCGTGCGCGGAGCGACGGCGCTGGTCCAGGGACCGCGCGGCTACACCGCGGAACGCTCGGCGCGCGGCATCTGCGAAATGCTGCAGTCGACGCGCAACGCCTCGCGCCGGCTGGGACTCGGCCAGCTGCTGGAACTGCGCATCGAGGGCGATTTCGGCGCGCTGGCCGCGCTGCCCGGCGAGGAGGGCTCCGGAGTGCTGTGGCTGGAAGCGCCCGCGCTCACCAAGCGCATGGAAGACGGCTTGCGCGAGCTTTCCGGACTCAGCGCGAGCAAGGCCACGGGAGTCGGTCGATGAAGCATTACCTGGACAACCTGATGCACATTCCGGGCGTGCGCGCCGCCGGATTCGTGTCGCCGGACGGCTTCAGCCTGGTCTGGGCGATGCGCGAGAGCAACCCGGGCGAGGATGCGCTCGACACCGAAGCGCTCAGCGCGCTGGCGTGCAGCTGGCAGACCGAGCTGTCGCGTTCGGCGGCACCGCTCTCGTGGTCCGCGCCCAAGCGTGCGGTGCTGCGCGCCACGCGCGGCACGCTGATCCTCGCCTGCGCGCCGCAGCTGATCCTCGTGGTCGTGCTCGAAGGCGGCACCAGTCACGAGGAACTGCGCCTGCCGATGGAGTCCTCGCTGGCGCGGGTCGCCCGGCATCTCAAGCACATCGGTCATGGCGACAGCCATGAACACGGAGCTCCGCTGCCCAGACAGCAGGGGCCGTCCACCGGGGGGCTCCTCGGCAATCCCGCCGCACAAGTCAGGCAAGTCAACCAGTCCGCACCCAGCGGAGAGTGAACCATGGTCCAAATCAATTTCGCCCAGAAGCAAGTCAACGCCAAGATCGTGTTCTACGGCCCGGGCATGTCCGGGAAGACCACCAACCTCGAGATCATCCACCAGCGGGCGCCAGCGCCCAACAAGGGGGATCTCACGAGCATTTCGACGGACGGCGATCGCACGCTGTTCTTCGACTTCATGCCGCTCGATCTGGGCACGGTCTCCGGCATGCGCACCTGCTTCCAGATCTACACCGTGCCTGGTCAGGTCTACTACAACTCGACTCGCAAGCTGGTGCTGCAGGGTGTGGACGGCGTGGTCTTCGTGGCCGACTCCTCGGCGGCGATGGTGGAGGCCAATCTCGAGTCGCTGCGCAACCTCGAGCAGAACCTGGCCGAGTACGGCAAGAGTCTGAGTTCCATGCCGATCGTGATCCAGTACAACAAGCGCGACCTGCCCGATGCGATGAGCGTCGAGGAGCTCAACAACCTGCTCAATCCGATGGGCTTCCCCTGGTTTGAAGCAGTGGCGGCCAAGGGTCAGGGCGTCTTCCCGACGCTCAAGGGTCTGGCGGCCAAGGTGCTCGAGTCGATCCACGGAGGCGGGCGCAACGCGGCTGCCGCGGCACCCGCTGCCGCGCCGGCGCCGCAGCCGTCCGGGCTCGGTCCGATGCCGACTCTGGCTCCGCCGCCGCCCCTGACGCAGACGGGCTTTCGCCCGCGGCCCGTGACCGCCGCGGCGCCGGCGAGCGCCGAGGCCGCCATGGCGGTCGGCGCTCCTCCCGCGGCCGGCTTGCCACCGATGCCCGCTCCGCTGAGCCCGATGGAAGCCGGCTTGCCGCCGGCTCCGCAAGCGCTGCCGACGATGCCGCAGGCCATGCCGACCGCGCCGACCGCGCCGACGCGTCCGCAAGCGGCGCCGTTGGCCCTCCAAAAGCCCGAGGCGGCGCGCCCGGCCCCGCGGCCTCAGGCGGCCGCTCGTCCGGTGGCTCCGACTCCTCGGCCCGCTCCGCCCGCCGCCGCCGTGGCTGCGGCGCCCGCGGTCGCAGCTCCGCCGGCGGCTCGCGCACCGGCTCAGGCACCCGCCAAGGCCGCGCCTGTGGCCAAGGCCGCGGCTCGCCCGGCACGGGCAGGCGCGCGTCCACCCGCCGCGGCCGCCCAGAAGAACAATCTGGTGCTCGCCGTGGGCTTCGTGGCGGCCACTTTGGTGGTGGGCGCGGTGCTCGCCAAGTTCGTCTTCCCGCTGCTGTGAGGAGCTCATGAAACCGACCCATCACATTGCCGATCTGCAACTGCGTCAGGATCGGATGGTCTTCTACGAACACGATGTCCAGCGCATGGACGGCGAGCTCGACGGCTTTCTGGAACTCTCGGGGGCTCGCTGTGCCCTGCTGATCGACAAGGAGGGACACCTCGTGACCCGTCGCGGCGATGCCGTGCAGGGGTCGGTGGAGTCGATCGCCGCGCTGGTCGCCGGCACCTTCGCCGCGACCCGCGAGCTGGCGCGTCAATTCGGCGAGCAGCACTTCAGCTCGATGTTCCACCAAGGCGAGCGCGAATCGATCCAGGTGGCCCTGGTCGGGGAACGCGCCTTGTTCGCGATGGTCTTCGACCAGCGCACGAACCTCGGCATGGTGCGCTTCTACGGGCATCAGACGCAGCTGCGCTTGGAGCGGATCTTCGCGGAGCTGGCGACTCGGGCTCCCGAAAGTCAGAGCAGCGAACTGGCCGAGGACTTCGGTTCCAGCGCCAAAGAGGCGCTGGACCGGCTTTTCTAGGCAAGAACACGCAAAAAAAATGCGGCGTCCCAATTTTGGGAGTGCGGCTCGCGCCGCAGCCGGATTTGCGTGCGCTCCGAAGCTGGCGGAGACGCGGCCCTGATCTAGGAACTTGCGAAGAGGGGGCGCGGAAATGCGAAAGCATTTTGGAATCTATAGATCCAATAAAGCCCTAAATAAGGCTTCGTGATGCCGACTTGCAATTGACTTCGGAAATGCGAAGGCGCTCGCCCGCGCTCGCGCTCTGCCACCCGCGAGTCCCGTGCAGCGCGCTCCGTTTGGAAGCTCCTATCGACTTGCATCTGGCCCGCGGTTTCGACGTCTGGCGGCGCGGCGCGCGAGATCTGTGCACAAGGCTGGCAAGAACAAGACGCTGACTGCCGAAATTGATAGTGATGTCGTGGCGCTGCGGTCCTCGCGGTCCGCGCACCACATAGCCACAACCAACGACCTAGGAGATGACTCTCATGGCCAAGAAGAAGACGAAGAAGAAGGCGACCAAGAAGGCTGCGCGCAAGACCGCGAAGAAGGGCCGCAAGGCCGCCAAGAAGAAGTGATCTGAGGCGGGAGGCGCATTCTTGAACAAGAGTCACCTCATCGCCCATGTCGCCGAGGAGCTGAAAACATCCAAGCTCCAGGCCGCGCTTCTCGTCGAGACCGTTCTCGGTGGGATCCGCAAGGGGCTCGAAGCCGACGAGAGCGTCACGCTCACCGGCTTTGGAACCTTTGAGCTCAAGCCGCGCAAGGCGCGGACTGTGCGCAATCCGCACACGGGCGAGCCGATTCAGATCGCTGCCGGGAAGCGGATCGGATTCCGGGTAGGCAAGTCGCTGCGCGACTCCTTCTAGCGAGAACCCTGCTAACCATACGACCGGCTCCTGAGCTTGCTCAGGGGCCGGTCGGTCATTTGGGAGCGAGCTTGGCGAGCTCTTCCGCGACCGTTTCCTTCTCGATCTTCGCGAACAGCGGCCCGACGGCGCCGAGCTTCTGCCCGGCGGGCAGCGTGCGCCAGGCACCCGCGACGGGGAGCTTGGGCCAGCCGGCCTCCTCGACGCGCCCGGCATTGCCGAGCATCGCCCAGACGTTTGCTGCCTTGGCGGGCATGAACGGCGCCATCCAGCGCGCCAGCAGCGCGATCCACTGGCAGCAGGTCGCCAGCACGGCGCCCGCGCGCGCCGGATCGCTCTTGCGCAGCGTCCAGGGGGCCAGGCGATCGACGAAGACGTTCGCCAGCACGGCGTTGTGGATCAGTTGCTCGCAGGCGCGGCGGAATTGGAAGCGCCGAATGAACTCCGCCGGGTCCCCGAAGCTGCCGCATTCCTCGAACAGCACGCGGTCGAGCTCCGCCGCGGTTGCGTCGTCACAGGCAGGGATCGCGCCCTCGTAGTTCTTCTCGAGGAAGCGCAGCACGCGCGTGACGAGGTTGCCGATCTTGTCGGCGAGCTGCGCGTTGACCGTCGCCTGGAAATCCTCCCAGCGCCAGTCGCTGTCGGCCGACTCCGGGCTGCTCGCGAGCAGGTAGAAGCGCGCCGCCTCGGTGTCGTAGCGCGCGCAGAACTCCTCGATCGGGATCGTGCGCTGCTCGCTGGTCGAGAACTTGCCGCCCTGCAGGTTGTAGAACTCGTTCGCCGGCACGGCCCAGGGTAGCTGGTAGCCCTGCTTCACCCCGTAGAGCATCGAGGGGAAGATCAGGCAGTGAAAGGAGATGTTGTCCTTGCCGAGGAAGTGGACGATGCGCGAGTCAGGGTCCTGCCACCAGCGCTTCCAGTCCTCCGGCTTGCCCGCCAGACGGGCCCACTCCTGCGTGAACGAGATGTAGCCGATCGGCGCGTCGAACCAGACGTACAGCACCTTGCCGGTCTCGCTGCCCGCGCAGTCGGCCGGCACCGGAATGCCCCAGCTCATGTCGCGCGTGATCGGACGCAGGCCGATCTCCTTGAGCTGCCCGCCGATGAAGCCGGTGACATTGGGCTTCCACTCGTGGTGCTGGAACCACGCGCCGATGTGCTCATCGCGCAGCTTGGCGAGATCGAGGCACCAGTGGCGGGTCTTGCGCTTCTCGGGACGCGTGCCGCAGATCTTGCAGGCCGTCACCGCCATTTGCAGCGGGTTGAGTTCCTGTCCGCATGCCGGACACTCGTTGCCGCGCGCCTTCTCGTGGCCGCACAGGTAGCAGGTACCGACGATGTAGCGGTCGGCGAGGAACATCCGGTCCTTGGGACAGTACAGCTGCTCGCTCTCCTGCAACTCGAGGAAGCCGTTGCGGTCGAGCTGGCGGAAGAACTCTTGGCTCTGCGCGGGATGTTCGGGGCAGATGCTGGTGCCTGACCAGACATCGAAGCGGATGCCGAAGCGGTCGAAGGTGTCCTTGATCACGCCGCGCCAGCGCGCCACGTACTCGGAGTAGGGGACGCCCTCGGCTTCGGCGTTGACGGTGATCGCCGTGCCATGCTCATCGGCGCCGCAGATGTACAGCACTTCCTCGCCCTGCATGCGCAGCGTGCGCACGTAGACGTCGGCGGGCAGGTACGCGCCGGCGATGTGTCCGAAATGGATCGGGCCGTTGGCGTAGGGAAGGGCGCTGGTGACGAGGTAGCGGCTCACGCGGGTTGTGGATTGCGGTAGATGAGGAGCAGATTGCGCGCGTAGACGAACACGCCGGTCGACTGGCCGATGATGCCGACGATGTCCTTGCGCCAGATGAAGTACACGAACAGCATCATTCCGCCGAACAGGCTGCCCCACCAGAAGGCGACGGGCACGACCGAGCGCTTGTGCTTCTCGGAGGCCCACCACTGCAGCAGCATGCGGAAGGTGAACAGCGCCTGTCCAAGAAAGCCCAGGCCCACCCACAGGATGCCCCAGGGGGTCGTGATGTTGAACAGCTTGTAGACGAGCCCGGAGTGCGCCAGGTGATCCTGCGCGCGCTCCAGCACGTCCGCGAAGGCCTCCGGCGTGTAGGCCACCTCGCCCGTCGGTCCGCTGACGATCAGGCGGCGTGCCGGGCCCTCGCCCTCGACGCGCACATCCTTGAGGCGCGACTGCAGATCGAGTTCGCCGTTCCACTCGGGCGCTGGCCGCGGTCCGGCCGCGTGGACCGTCCCTTGTGCGCGCAGCGGCAGCAGGCAGGCGAGCCAGCACAAGCACACCAGCCACGCGCGTTCAGGGCGCATCGAGGACCTCGACGATCGGCAGCTTGAGCAGCCGCGAGCGCATCCAGCGCACCGCGATCAGATCGCGCAGCGCGCGGAAGGCGCGGTTCCAGACGCCGTACTTGGAGATGCCCGCCGTGCGCGGATGGTGCGAGACCGGATGCTCCAGCACCGAAAAGCCGTGGTAGCGCAGCAGCGTCGGGAGGAAGCGGTGCATGCCCTCGAACAGCGGCATCGCCTGGATCGCTTCCGCGCGGAACAGCTTCAGCGAGCAGCCCGTGTCGCGGATCTGGTCCTTGGAGAGCCAGTTGCGGATGCGATTGGCGATTTTCGAGCTGGCGCGGCGCACGAAGTTGTCGTTGCGCTTGATGCGGTAGCCGACGACGGCCGCGTGGGTTCCAAGCTTCTCGATCATCGCCGGCAGGTCCGCCGGATCGTTCTGCATGTCCGCGTCCAGCGTGGCGATCAGCTCGCCGCGCGCCAGCTGCAGCCCCGCCGCCGTGGCCGCGGTCTGGCCGCGGTTGCGTCCGAAGAACACGCCGACCACGCGCGGGTCGCGGCGGCACAGCTCACGGATCCTGTCGGCGGAGCCGTCGCGGCTGCCGTCGTCGACGAGGATCAGCTCCCAGTCGCTGCGCTTCGCGAAGATCTCCGCCACGCGCGCGTGCAGGCGCTCGAGGTTCTCGACCTCGTTGTAGACCGGCGCCACGAGGCTCAGAGTCCGATCCCGGCGCGCGCGGCCCGGATGGCGGGCGCGCACGTTCTGGAGCAGGCAATCTTCGGAGTTGGGGGAGACGCTCACGCTGCCGGGCATTGTGGCGAATGCGAGCCGGCTCTCGCAATCGGGAAGCGCCAAAGTGCATCCTAGCCCGCGATGGATCAGCCCAATCGAACGCGGGCGGCGCTGCTGGCCGCGCTGTGCTTCCTGCTGCCGCTGCTTGTCTGGGCCTGGATGCAGGAGTGGTGGGCACCGGATGAGCCGCGCTACGCGCAGATCGCGCGCGAGGCCTACGAGAGCGGGTCCTTGATCGTATTGCATCTCAACGGCGAGCTCTATCCCGACAAGCCGCCGCTGGTGTACTGGATCGCAGGCTGGTTCGGCAGCTGGACCGATTGGAGCGAATTCGCGATGCGCGCGCCCTCGCTGCTGTCGCTGGCGGGCTGCGCCTGGCTGTGCTGGCGCATGGCGCGGCGCTTCGGCTGGAGCGAAGCCCAGTTGTGGGCGCCGCTCGCCTTCCTGACGCTCGCCGGCACCTTCGCGTACGGGCCGCGGCTGCAGCTCGATCCCGCCTTGTGCTTCCTGATCCTCGTGGCGGTCGAACGGCTGAGCCTGGGCGTGACTCGCCGGAGCGTGAGCGGCGCGGATCTCGCCGTCGCCGGCCTCGCGCTCGGCGCCGCGGCTCTTGTGAAGGGGCCAGTGGCCTGGCTGCACGGTCTGCTCGCCTGCCTGGCGCTGCTGTTCGTGGCGCCCGGCTGGCGTGGGCTCAGTTGGCGCGGACTCGAATGGCGGCCCGTGTGGGGCTGGCTGGCGCTGCTCGCGCTGATGATCGCGCCCGTCGCGATCTGGGCCTTTTCGGCGATCGCGATCGACGAGCGGCTGCGCGCACCGCTGCTCTTCGGCCAGCATCTGGGGCGCGTCGCCGAAGGCACCGCGCACCGCGGACCGCCTTGGGATCATCTCGTGGATCTTTCCTACCTGATGTTGCCGTGGACGCCGCTGCTCGTCGCCGCGCTCGTGCGCGCCGGGCGCGATTGGCGCCAAGGCCGTCGCGATCGCGAACCCGCGGCGCGCATCTGGCTCGCCGCGTGGTTCCTGCTGACCTTCCTCGTGTTCTCGATCATGCCGGTCAAGCGCGCGCTGTACCTGATGCCGATCTATCCGGCCGCGGCGCTGCTGATCGGAGCGGAAATCGCGCTGCTGGCGGACCGCGGGCCACGGTCGCGCTGGATCCGCTGGCCTGCGGCCCTGCTGCTGGGGCTCGTGGGGACGGCGGCATTGGCACTGGCACCCTGGCACGCCGAGCTGGAGGGCCTGCGGCTCGGCGCGGCGCTGGTGGGCGCGGTGCTCGTCGGCGGAGCGGTTCTGGCATGGCGCGCGCAGCACGATCTGCGCGCTCAGTCGCTGCGACTGGCTCTGACCCTGGCGCTCGCCGTCGCCGTGGCGGCGCTGTCGCTGGTGCCCTCGATCAACCGCTTCAAGTCCGCGCGCCTGCTCGCCGAGGCGGTCGCCGTGCGGCCGGAGAAACCGGCTCGCATTCCCTGCGTCGGGATCCAGCCCGAGGGCTACCGCTTCTACGGCCGGATTCCCGCCGTGCGCGAGCCGCTGGAAGTGGCGCTGGAGCGCGAGGGCCGGCAGTTCCTGGCGCTGGTGCGGGAGCCGGACTTCGACAAGCTGGCCCCCGCCTTGCGCGAGCGCCTCGTGGTGCTGGAGCGCGCTCAGGTGGGCTCACGAGACATTCTCCTGCTGGGCGCGAAAGAACCCTAGGGCTGAAATCGCCCCATGGTGGGGGAAAATCGGCTCCTGCCTGATACGATTCGGGATCAGATTCTCCCCCTATGAAGCCCTTCCAGCAGCTTGATTACGTGCTCCTCGAGGAGCAGTTCTCCGAAGACGAACGCATGGTCCGCGACGCGGTGCGCGGCTGGGTCACGGAGCGCTACATCCCGATCGTGATGGAGCACTTCGAGAACGGCACCTTCCCGATGCATCTCGTCAAGGAGCTGGCCGATCTGGGCGTCTTCGGGCCGACCATTCCGGCCGAGTACGGCGGCGCGGGCCTCAACAATGTCGCGGCCGGACTGATCTACCAGGAACTCGAGCGCGGCGACTCCGGCCTGCGCTCCTTCGTCTCCGTGCAGGGCGGACTGGTGATGTACCCGATCCACGCCTTCGGCTCCGAAGCACAGAAGCGCAAGTGGCTGCCCAAGCTCGCCAGCGGCGAAGCGATCGGCTGCTTCGGCCTGACCGAGCCCGACTTCGGCTCCAACCCCGGCGGCATGCTGACCAATGCCAAGAAGGTCAGCGGCGGCTGGCTGATCAACGGCCGCAAGATGTGGATCACCAACGGCACCGTCGCCGATGTCGCCGTCGTCTGGGCGCGCGCCGAGGGCAAGATCCGCGGCTTCCTCGTCGAGAAGGGCACGCCGGGCTTCTCGGCTCCCGAGCAAAAGCACAAGTTCTCGCTGCGCGCCTCGATCACGAGCGAGCTGGTGCTGCAGGATGTGCTCGTGCCCGAGGATGCGCTGCTGCCGGGCTCCGAGGGCCTCAAGTCGCCGCTCTCCTGCCTGACGCAGGCGCGCTTTGGCATCGCCTGGGGCGCACTGGGTGCCGCCTACGCCTGCTTCGACGAGGCGCTCTCCTACTCGAAGAGCCGCATCGTCTTCGACAAGCCGCTGGCGGGCTTCCAGATCCCGCAGCAGAAGCTCGCCAACATGGCCACGGAGATCACCAAGGCCCAGCTGTTCGCGCTGCACCTCGGCCGGCTCAAGGACAAGGGCAAGCTGACGCCCGCGATGGTCTCGATGGTCAAGCGCAACAACGTCATGCTGGGACTCGAAGTGGCGCGCACCTGCCGCGACATGCTCGGCGCCAACGGCATCAGCCTCGAGTACCAGACCGGCCGCCACATGTGCAACCTGGAGTCCGTCGTGACCTACGAGGGCACGCACGACATCCACACGCTGGCGATCGGACACGAGCTGACCGGCATTCCGGCCTATCGCTGAGCGCGACGAGAGGCGATGCGCGTCGCCTTCCAGAGCGGGTACTACCTGGCCTTGCCCGAGCGCCATCCGTTCCCGATGGCGAAGTATCCGCTCCTGCGCGAGCTGCTCGAGCGTGAGCAACTGATCGAGCCTGGGCGCATCCACGCGCCCGAGGAGGCGCCGCTGGAGCTTCTGCTGCGCGCCCACACGCCTGCCTACGTCGAGAGCTTCGTGCAGGGCACGCTCGCGCCCGACACCCGCAAGGCGCTGGGATTCGAATGGTCTCCGCAACTGCTGCGCCGCGCGCGGCTGGCGGTCAGCGGCACACTGTGGGCCTGCGAGACGGCGCTGGAGGATGGACTCGCGGGCAATCTTGCCGGCGGCACGCACCATGCCTTCGCCGACCGCGGCGCGGGCTACTGCAGCTTCAATGACGTCGCCATCGCGCTGAAGGAGCTGCTCGCGCGCCGCGCGATCGGGCGTGCGCTGGTGATCGATCTCGATGTGCACCAGGGCGACGGCACCGCGTCGATCTTTGCCGACGATCCGCGCGTCTTCACCTTCTCGATGCACGGCGAGCGCAACTACCCGCTGCGCAAGCAGCGCTCGAGCCTCGATGTGGGCCTTGCCGACGGCGTCCGCGATGAGGTCTATCTGGAGCAGCTCGAGCGCCACCTCGGCGAGGTGATCGCAAGAGCGCGCGCGGATCTGGTGGTGTACCTCGCGGGCGTCGATGTGGTCGCGGGCGATCGCTTCGGACGGCTGAGCCTCAGCGAGCAAGGACTCGCGGCGCGCGAGCGGCTGGTGCTGTCGGAGCTCTTTCGCGCAGGCTTGCCGTGCGCGCTGGTGCTGGCGGGCGGCTATGCGCTCCGCGATGGGCAGCCGGCGCCGGAGCGCACGGCGTGGCTGCACGCGGAGGTCTATCGCGCGGCAGCGCAGCAGCGCTCGTTGCAGCGCTAGTTGCAGCGCTAGTTGCAGCGCTAGTTGCAGCGCTAGTTGCAGCGTTCGAGGGCGAAAGAGTTAGCGGGGATGGCCGCTTGCGAGCGGCAGTGTCCGGGCACGCTCGGAAATCCAGAGGGACTCACGGCGAAGGGCGTAGAGATCGGGATAGTCACTCTCGCGCAGGAGAACTCTCGTGATGCGCATGTCCGCTGCCCCTTGTCCCGGGGTGCGGATCTGCACCAGCAGAGTGGGATCCCAATCGGAGGGGATCGTGTAGCTCGTGCCTTCCCCGACGACCTCGTAATCGCCTCGTTGGAACGCCTCCTCGTAGTACGGGTTGGCAATGCGGGTCAACTCAAGGGTCATTTCACGGTATTGCGCCTCGAGTTGCGCGGAAGTGAGATGGCCCCACTTCTTGAGCCACAGATCCTGCTCGGAAGGCGCTCTTGGCCGTGTCTCCTGAAAGGAGCTCGATTCGGCGGGAGTTGCCGGGGCGCCGGCGCTTAGAGGATCGTGAGTAGGGGATCGTTCAGACTCCAGCGCCAGAGCCGGCTCAAGCATGGTGGCGGATGTGGTGGAGTCAAGCTCAGGCGTGTCTGACTGTGGCGCATGAGTGCGCAAAAGCAAAGCTGTGGCGATCAGGATGCCAATACTGAGCGTCAGGCCGAGAAGATGCGAGGTGCGCATGGTGCTTTGTCCTCCCGTGTCATCAGTGCCCAGTTGAGCAAGTAGCGCATGAAACCTGAATGCCAGCATACAACGCAGGGTTGTTTGGGCAGCGCTTCAACGCGTTCCCCTGCGATTCACAGGGGGCATAGGCTTTGAGTGCAAAGGAGTTTGTTGAGCACCCGGCAAACGTCATTGTCGCTTCGACCGAGCAGAGGTTTCCCTGTTCGTGGCAGCTTGGGGTGCATGCTGCGGGGATAGTTTGAATGTTGGTCCATGTGATGACGCAGCCGCTATCGCACTGATTGATTGTGGATGCGCTGGATTGGCAACGACAATCAGTGCTAGTTCTTGCCCCCAATAAGCTCGGTTGTATGGGAGATAGGACGAGTCCGAAAAGGATGGCGCGAACTGTGAGCATAAGGACCTTTCAACTGCAAGCCGGTTTGAGCTGGTAATCTGAGGACTCTTGCGACGAGGCCCCTTCTTACGATGTACGCGAGCTTAAGGACTTGCAGCTCGGCATGTCAAAAGAAATCCTGTTTTTCGGTTCCCATGCATCCTCAGGTCCCAAGGCCCGGTTATTCTTCAGCGAAGCCGCTTTAGGGTAAGTGGAATTCAGGCTTTGGCATACCGTCGGTTCGTGGTTGAGCCCTTCTGGGAGTTTCTGTGGTGGATGGTTCCTTTGCCAGCGCCGGAGCGCACGGCGTGGCTGCAAGCGGAGGTCGATCGCGCGGCGGCTCAGCAGTGCTCGTTGCAGCGCTAGTTGCGGCGGCCCTCGAGTAGCGGCGTCACCCGTCGCCGCAGCCCTTCCGGCAGGCGTCGCTCGAGCAATCTCTCGATCTCCGCGGACGAATAACGCTCCGAAAAGTGCGTCAGCAGCAGCGCCTCGTTCTCAAACTCCTCCGCGCGGGCGATGATTTCATCCAAATGCACATGACCCATTTCGCGGGCACGTTCCACCGGCACGCGATCATCGAGAAACGAGCATTCCATCACCAGCACGCGCGCCTTGCGCAATTCGGGAGCGGAATCGAGCACGTCCATGCGCGTGTCGCCGGTGAAGGCGAGCTCGAGCTGCTCCTCGGCGCAGAGCAGCGTCTCGCTCGCGCGCTCAGGCCCCAGAGACTGCCGCAGTGACTGTCGCAGCGCCGCGATCTCCTGCTCGGGCAGTTCCTTGTATTGCGGCCGCAGCCGACGAGTGCGCTTCCAGATGCCGTAGCCCTGGCAAGGTGCGCGGTGGTGCGAGCGGAAGGGCCGCAGCAGGAGGTCCTTCTGCAGCGCATGCTCCTCGCCCGGTCCGATCGCGATGCGTCGGTGGGGCAGCTCGGAACGATCGAGGGCGCGCCAGGCTTCCATCAGGGCGTCGAACTCGGCCACCCATTCGTGCCCCACGAGGTAGGTCGGCACGGGCATCTTGCGCATCGCGCGGGTCGAGCAGTGCCAACCGACGGCGCCGATGTGGTCCATGTGCGGGTGCGTGAAGCACAGGAGCGGCCGAGCGAGCGCGAAGTCGTAGGCGCGCCCCAGATCGAAGGCCATGCGCAGCTCGGGCAGGTCGATGCACGTCTCCAGGCCCGCGATCGAGACCCCTGCGACATGGATTCCGGCCAGATGCGGCATGCAGATCAGCTTAGCGTGCGCGGGAGCGCGCTGCTGCGTATGCTGGGGAGTCTCATGCTGCGCCGAGCCCTCCTCGTCGTGTTCCTCCTGCCCATACTGGCCTGCCAGGAGGCGCCCGAACTGCCGCCGATCGTCTTGAGCGACCCGCGCGGATTGGATGCCGAGGTGCTCGAGCTTGTGGCCACGAAGGTCGAGGCCGTGCGCGCGGCGCCGACGAGCGCCGGCACGCGTGCGAGCCTGGGGCTGGTCTACGAGGCCAACGGCATCTGGGATCTGGGAGCGGCGAGCTTCGCGCAAGCGGCGGCGCTGGATGAGCGCCAGCCCTTGTACCGCTACCACGAAGCCTTGTGCCTGCGCGAAGCGGGCGAGACCGACACAGCGCTGGCGACGATGAAGGCCGCTGCCAGCCAGCTCGAGAACCAGGCCGGTGTGCAACAGCGTCTGGGGCAGTGGCTACTGGAGCTGGGCGAGTACGAGGAGGCTCGGCAGTGCTTCGAGCGCGCGCTGGCCCGCATGCCCGACCACAGCGACGTGCTGGCGGGTCTGGCCTCCGTGGAAGTGGAGCGCCAGCGCTGGAACGAGGCCCAGTCGCTCGCCAAGCGCTCGCTCAAGGTCGATCCCTCCAATCGCTCGGCGCGCTACGCGCTGGGCATGGCGCTGCGCGGCCTGGGGCGGGAGGAGGAGGCGCGCGCCCAGTTGACGGCGGGTCAGGGTGCCAAGCCGCGCTGGATCGAGGAGCCGCTGACGCGCGAGTTTCTGAGCTACCGCCTGACGACGAGCGGTCTCATGGAGGATGCCGCCGCGGCGGCCGCGGGCGGAAACCATGGGCGCGCGGCGGAGCTCTACAGCGTGGTCGCGCGCCGCCAGCCGGACGATGCCACGCTGAAGAACAACTGGGCCGCTTCGCTGACCGAACTGGGCCGTTACGAAGAGTCCGAGCGGGTGCTCAAGGAGGCGCTGGCGCTCGATCCCGGGCTGTTCGCCGTGCAACTCAACCTGTGCGATCTGTACACACGCATGAACCAACTGGAGCTGGCGCGCGTGCACGGCGAGAAGGCCGTGGCGCTGGGCGCCGATGTGGGCCGCACGCACTTGGCGCTCGCTCGCGTCGTGGCCCTGCAGGGCGACTACGCTCGGGCCTATGCGCAGCTGGAGCTCTCGGTCGGGCTGGATGCGCGCAACGTGCAGGCGTATGTAGCGCTTACGGAGACGGCCGTGCGGCTGCGGCGCTTCGCGGACGCGCGCAACTGGTGCCGCAAGGTGCTGGAGCTTGATTCCGGCCACGTGCCGACGCGCGTCAATCTGGCCTTGCTCTCGATCCAGGAGAACGATCTGGAGGAGGCCAAGCGCCAGTTGCTGGAATGCGAGAAGCAGGCCCCGGAAATGCCCAAGGTCAAGGCCATCCGCGAGGAACTCAAGCGCCGAGGCGTGCTGTGAAGCGCCTGTGGGTCGGTGTGCTCCTGCTCTTCGGCTGCGGCGAAAAGCCGGCCCCGGGTCCCGGCTCCCCGGCCGGATCTAGGCGGCAGGCGCTGTGGTTTGCAGAAGAGGCGCGCGCGCGCGGGCTGGTCTTCGACCACCAGCGGCACTTTCAGCAGCGCTACTGGTTTCCGGAGATCATGGGCGCGGGCTTGGCCTGGCTCGATTACGACGGCGACGGACGCCTGGATCTGTTCGTCGTGCAGAGCGGTGATCTCGAGCCGCAGGGAAAGCCTGTGCCGAGCGACCGGCTGTTCCGAAACCTCGGCAACGGCAGCTTCGAGGACGTCACCGAGCGGGCGGGCCTCGTCGAATCGGCCTACGGGATGGGCGTGACGACGGGCGATGTCGACAACGACGGCGACACCGATCTCTACGTGACCAATGTGGGCGCGAACGCGCTGTGGCGGAACAACGGCGACGGGACCTTCACGGACATCACCGAGGCCGCCGGCGTGGGGGATGGCGGCTGGGGCACTTCCTGCGGCTTCTTCGACGGCGACAACGACGGCGATCTCGATCTGATGGTGGTCAATTACGTGCGCTGGACGAGCCGCCTTGAAATCGACTGCAAGTCGGCCTTCGGCGAGCGCGATTACTGCGCGCCCAACAACTACAACGCGCCTTCGCAGTGTGTGCTGTACGAGAACGATGGCAGCGGGCGCTTCCGCGCGATTCAGGCGCAGGCCGGGTTGGCGGCGGCCTTCGGCAACGGGTTGGGGCTGGCGCTCTCCGATCTCGACGGCGATGGCGACATCGATCCGTACGTTTCCAACGACGGCATGGCCAACCAGCTGTGGATCAACAAGGGCGGACTCAAGTTCGTCGATGAGGCGCTGCTGCGCGGCGCGGCCGTCAACCGCAATGGCGCGCCCGAGGCCAGCATGGGCACGGTCGTGGCGGATTTCGACAGCGACGGGGACTCCGACATCTTCATCACCAACCTGCGCGGGGAGACCAACACGCTGTATGAGAACGATGGCCGCGGCAACATGCGCGATTCCAGCGCGCGCACGGGCATGGCGCAGGCTTCGCTGCCTTTCACGGGTTTTGGCGATGTCGCGACCGACTTCGATCACGACGGAATCGTCGATCTGTTTGTGGGCAATGGCCGGGTGGGTTTCTGGAAGCCGTTCTTCTCCGAAAGCGACATCTACGCCGAGCCCAAGCAACTGTTCCGTGGGCTTGGCAAGCTGAAGTTCGAGGAAGTGCCGCAGGCCGGAGTGGGGGCCGAGCTGCTCGGCAACAGCCGCGGTGTCGCCGGCGCGGACTTCGACGAGGACGGCGACGTCGATCTGGCCGTGCTGGAAAACCACGGACCGCTGCGGCTGCTCGTCAATCGCAGCGAAAAGCGCGGCAACTGGCTGGGGCTGGACCTGCGCAACGCGAGGGGCGCACCGGCGCTGGGGGCGCGCGTGACGGGCGAAGGCGGTGGCCGGAGCTTTTTCGGCGAGGTGCTGGTCTGCACCAGCTACTGCTCGGCCAGCGAGCCGCGAGTGCACTGGGGACTGGGAGCCGTCGCTGGCATCGAGCGTCTCGAAGTTCGCTGGGCGGACGGCCGCCGCAGCACGCACGGACCGCTCGCGGCCGGGCGCTACCACCGCATCGACGAGCCCCGCTGATGCTCGCCAGCCTGCTGCCCGCGGCGCTGGAGCGGCGCGCAGCCCTGCTGTCGCGGCTGCGGGCGGAGGGCACGGACTGCTGGCGCTTGCTGCACGGCAGCAGCGAGGGCTGCCCCGGTTTGACGCTGGATGTCTATGCGGACGTGCTGTTGGTGCAGAGCTTTCGGGAGCCGCCGAGCAGCGCCGATCTGGGCGCGATCGAGCGCTTTGCGTCCGAGGAACTGCCGCAGGTGGCTGGCTGGGTCTGGAACCACCGCGGCAGGGAGCGGCTTTACGCCGAGTCTTCCCCCTCCCTGCTCGAGGAGCGTCTGCTGCATGAGGGTGGGACGGCGCTGTGCTTCGCCGCGCGCCACCGCGGCCTCGATCCGTGGCTGTTCCTCGATCTGCGCGCGGCGCGCCGACGCCTCGCGGCCGAGGCGCGCAGCCGTGCGCTGCTCAACCTATTTGCCTACACCTGTGGAGCGGGTGTGCGGGCCGCCTCGGCCGGCGCAGCCGAAGTGGTCAACGTCGATTTTTCCGCTTCGAGTCTGGCCGTCGGCCGCCGTTCGCTGGAGCGCAATCCACCGCCGCCGGGCAGCGTGCAGTTCCTGCACGAGGATTGCCTGCCGCTCCTGCGCCAGTGGGCGGGGCTGGAGGTCAAGGGCCGCGCGCGCAGCCGCGAGTACCTGCGCGTCGAGCCGCGCAGCTTCGATCTTGTGCTGCTCGACCCGCCCCAATGGTCGACGGGGCCCTTCGGTGCCGTCGACGTGGAGCACGACTATCCCGCGCTGCTCAAACCGGCCCTGCTGGCGACCGCGCGCGGCGGCGCGCTCTACGCGACGAACCATCTGCCCGCGCTCGACGCCGCGGGCTTCGAGGCACGCATCCGGCGCACGGCCGAGAAGGCCGGCGTGGAACTCGCGAGCGTGGAGGTCTTCGGACCTGATCCGGATTTTCCGGGACAGGGTGGGGTTCCGCTGCTCAAAGTGGCGCGCTGCCAACGCTCCTCCTAACGATACTGCTCCCCGAGCGGGGACAGTATCGGTATTGGGAATGGGATTTTTCGCGCGAGCGTGAGACGGCGGTCCCGTCTCCATAGGTGCCGGGGGGCATCTTCTCCCCGGCGCTGGAGACACC
>Ga0172373_10000394_pt1 | contig 72218 bp, 62 predicted proteins | sample Lak10m_2_FD_114546 | JGI IMG/M metagenome (GOLD analysis project Ga0172373, IMG submission 114546) | Freshwater microbial communities from Kabuno Bay, South-Kivu, Congo - kab_092012_10m | ecosystem: Environmental > Aquatic > Freshwater > Lake | place: Democratic Republic of the Congo...
CGCAACCCTGCGAGCCCCAGTTCGGCCTCGTCCTCGACGATGAGGCTGAGGGAGAACAGCGCCGTCATGGCGTTGGGGATGGCGTCCTTGCGGCAGGCGGCCTTGACCCGCCGCGCAAAGGCAGCGTTGACGACGTGCAACGACTCCATCTGGGTGCGCAGGCCCTCGAGGTCGAGGTGCTCGCCGCGGAAGAACTGTCGCAGCAGGTGGGCCGCGGCGAAGCGGAACGTCGACTCCGCCGAGGTGGCAAAGGGCAGATGCAGGAGCGCGAGGGGGCGAAGCGTCCCGAGAATGGGGCAGGCGCTCGTCGCCATGACAAGACCGATGATGGCGCGTGCGGCGGATTCTCCCGTGACCCACTGTCGGGTCTCCCGCTTGCCCTGGGTCACGATGACCTCGAGCCGGGCGACGGACGCGAGGCCACCGAGGGCATCCACGACCGGGGCGAGGTCGGCTGCCGCCGGGCAGGTCGCGCGTCCACGCAGCGGGCAATTGGGACACTGCTCGGCGCCGAGCCTCGCCCACGCGGGCCCCTCGTCGCTCGGTGCGCGCTCGAAGTCGACGAAGAACTCCAGCTGTCCTTCCGGCAGGACGAGACGATAGGTGCAGCCGCCGAGAGGAGGCTGCTCCGGGGAGGTGTCGGACAGGATCGCGAGCGACATACGCAGCACATCGGCAGCGTGGGTCACGGACTCAAGTGATCAGGTTTCGATCCTCAGACATCGGCGCTGCCATCGCCGGTGACCTCATGCAGGACGGCCTGCGACTCGCTCTCGGCCCGGGTCCCGTAGGCCTGCGCCTGCGCCTGGCTCAGCGGCAGGACCAACGTCGCCCGTGCACCACCCAGAGGGCCCCTGCCTTCGATGACGACGCGCCCACCGTGTCGTCGGGCGGCGGCGTCGACCATGCTCAGCCCGAGACCCATGGCCCGAGCCCCCCGGTTCCGGGTGAAGAAGGGCGTCAGCACGAAGGGCACGTCCGCAGTCTCGATGCCGTCACCGTTGTCGTCGACCGTGATGCGCGCGAAGCCCCCGTCGGCGTCGATGGTGACCCGCACCTGCGGGTCCGCCTTCTTCGATGCGGCCCGCACGGCGTTGTCGAGGATGGCGACGATGGCTTCGCGCAGCTCGGCCTCCACGGCCGGCACCACGAGGTCGTCACCCACCACCTCGATCTGCATCGACGGAAACGCTGCCGTCGCCAGCTCGACCCGACGCCGCAGGGCGATGTCCTCGCGGGTCTGGTCGTCGGAGCCGGCGATGTTGCGCATGCGTCGCACGAGCTCTGCGACACGTTCGCCGGCCTTGAGGGCGTCCTGGAGTGCTTCCTGGATGTCGTCGGGGTTTTCGGCTCGCCCTTCGAGGACGAACTGCAGCGACGCCAGCAGCGCGCCGAGCGGGCTGTTCATCTCATGGGCCAGCCCCGACGTCATCATGCCGAGCGCTGAGAGCCGCTGCTGCAGCACCAGATCGGCGCGTACTGCGGCGAGGGCAGAGTGCGCCTCCTGCAGCGCATCGAAGCGGCGCGCCATCTCGACGTCGTTCACCCGTTCACGCACGATCCGGTTCACGCGGTGCGCGAGGACCTCGGGCACGAAGGGCTTCTCGATGAAGTCGGCTGCGCCGTTGCGGAAGGCCTGCACGACCGTCTTCGGGCGCGAGTCCGCCGTGAGGATGATGACGGGGATCTCCTCCGTGTGGGGTCGGCTGCGGATGGCCCGACAGACGTTGAAGCCCGACAGATCCGGCAGCACCAGATCGACGAGCAGGACGTCGGGTTGCTCCTCGGCGAGGCGGATCGCCTCCAGTCCCGTCGTCGCGACGGTCACGGCGTAGCCAAAACTGGTGAGCGCCGCGACAATCTCCTGGCACATGGCCGGGCTGTCCTCGACCACGAGCGCGCGGGCCTGGCCGCGCGAGGTCGTGGGCGCCGACTCATGGACCGTCGCGTCGGGATTCACCGGACCTCCACCCGCCTGCCCATCGGCGGCGCCCCCCGGAAGTATAGGGCGTGGCGGATGGCGAGCGGATCAGCGCAACGATCACGCGCTCCGCCCCGCCTGGTGTGCAGATGGTCACTCGCAGGCACGGTTGATCAGCCACCGGCCGAATCACCTGGATCCCGACGTGCGACGCCCTCGAGGCTCACCTCACCCTCGCCACCGTCGATGCCGTGGCTGCGCAACAGGCGCCGGAAGTTGGAGCGGTCCAGTCCCGCGGCCTCCGCGGCCCGCGTGATGTTGCCGTTCGCGTCGCGCAACCTCGTGACGAGGTAGCCACGTTCGAAGGCGTCGATGGCGTGCCGTTTCGCTTCGGCGAAGGGCAGACGGCTGAGCAGCGGATCGAGCCGGGTCTTTGCCGTGCCGGGGCGGATCGTGTGGGGCAGGGCCGAGGCCTCGATCGTGTCGCCGCGGGTCATCACGACGCATCGGGCGATGACGTTCTCCAGCTCGCGGATGTTGCCGGGCCACGGGTACTGGCAGAGCAGCTCCATGGCCTCCGTGCTCGGTGTGCTTGCCGGACGACCCATCCGCTCGGCGTGACGCTTGATGAAGTGCTGGACCAGCGCGGGGATGTCGGTGACCCGTTCGCGCAGCGGCGGCAGGTGGATCGACACGACATTGAGCCGATAGAAGAAGTCCTCGCGCATCCGTCCATCGGACACCGCCTTGCGGACGTCGACGTTGGTCGCCGCGACGATGCGCGCGTCGACCCGGATCGGGGTGCTTTCGCCGACCCGGCGGAGCTCTCCGTCCTGGAGAACCCGGAGCAGCCGGACCTGGGTCCCCAGCGAGATGTCGCCCACCTCATCCAGAAACAGCGTTCCGCCATCGGCGGCCTCGAAGACGCCGGCGCGCTGGCTGTTGGCGCCCGTGAAGGCGCCCTTCGCATGCCCGAAGAGCTCCGCGTCCAGCAGCGTCTCGGGAAAGGCGCTGCAGTTGATCGAGATGAAGGCGCCGCTGCGCTTGCTCAAGCGATGGATGCTGCGCGCCACCAGCTCCTTGCCGGTTCCGCTTTCGCCGGTGATGAGGACCGTCGCCGGCGTGTCGGCGACTGTGGCGATCATGTCGAAGACCGGCTGCATCGTCTCGGCCGTGCCGATGATGTCCGGCATCCCGGTGCGAGCGCCGACGAGGCGTTCCAGCTCATGGTTGCGGCGTCGGAGGGAGTGGCGCTCGGCGGCGCGCGCGATGACGGTGACGAGCTTCTCGAGGCTCTCAAAGGGCTTCTGCAGGTAGTCGTAGGCGCCCTTCTGCATGGCCTGCACGGCGGTGCGGACGCTGCCGTTGCCCGTCATCATCACGACCTCGATGTCGGGCTGCATCGCCTTCGCGTGCTCGAGGAAGTCGACACCGTTCATGCCGGGGAGGATGACGTCGACGACGGCTGCGGCGAACTCCTGTTCACGGAGGTGGGCCATGCCCTCCTCGGCGCTCGCCGCCACCACCGGCCGGAACTGGGAGGCGACGACACGCGACACCGCGCGCACGACCATGGGGTCATCATCGATGATCAAGACGGAAGGCTGGCCGGGCATGACACCCCCTTGGGTGTCGGTCAGCATAGCCTCAACCCGCCCTGTCGGTACGGCGAGACAGCAAGCGTCCGAATCGGGACAGACCATCGTCGTCCCATCGGCATGTCGAGGAGCGGTCGGGGTCACGTCGCGACGGCGCCCCGATGCAGCCACAGACGGAAGGTCGTGCCACGTCCCACCGTCGACTGCACTTCGAGCCGACCGGACAGTGCCTCGGTCAGGCGCTGACAGATGGAGAGCCCGAGGCCCGTGCCCTTGCCGCCCTTGGTCGAGAACAGGGGCTGGAAGACCTTGATCAGGTTCTCCTCGCTGATGCCCGTGCCGTTGTCGTTCACGTCGATGTAGACTTCGTCGCCGACGGACCCGGTGCTCACGTGGACCATCGGGGCCACACCGCTGCGGTCGGTGTCGGTGCGCACCCGCTCGTCGCACGCATCGTCGGCGTTGATGATCAGGTTCATGAGCACCTGGGTGAGATCGATGGTCCGACCCAGCACCAGCGCCGTCGGTGGAACATCGATCACCAGCTTCGAGCGCAGGCGGGGCCGCACGAGACGGGCGACGCCGTTCACCACATCGGCCACACACAGGACGTCGGCGAGCTGCTCCTCGCGATGGATGCGGACCATCGACTTCATGTTGTGGATGATCTCCTCCACACGCGACATGCCTTCCTGAACGTCCCTGAGGAGCACAGGAAGGTCGGCAGCGACGGCGGCGAGGTCGTCCTGGGCGGTCTCGATGACGGGGGCGAGCTCGGTGAGATACTCCGAGAGCGCGACCACGTTGCTGTGGACCGACGCGAGCGGGTTGGCGATCTCGTGGGCGATGCCGGCAGCGACTTCGCCGAGCATGCTGAGGTGCTCGACCGCGCGCACCCGCTCCCGCAGCTCGCGCTCGGCGTCGCGGCTCTGCAGGCGTTCCAACGTATCGCCGATGAGCATGGCGATGGCGTCGCAGACCTCGAGGTCGCGGCTGGTCAGCGCCATGGGGGGGGCGGTCGTGCCGTTCCGAGCCACATTGAGAATGCCAAAGACGCAACCCTGTGGTGTCGCGATGGGCGCGCAGAGGCTCGAGCCCAGGTCGCGACGGGGCGCGATGCCGGCGAAGCGGGTGTCGAAGGTACCGTCGCCATCGACAATCAGCGTCGGCTGGCCGAGGCGAAGGACCTCGGCAGCCACGCCGCCGGCGTGATGCTGCTTGCGAACCGCGGTGTCGGGCAGGCCAGAGTGCGCTTCCAGACGAAGCAGTGAGCCCACGTCCCCTGGCTTCTCCAGGAGCATGACGCTGCACCGCGACGCCATGAAGAGATCACAGAGGTCCGGCATCAGGTCCTGCAGGAACCGGCGATCATGTGCTCCAGTGATGAGCGGCGTGATGGTGCAGAGCACTGTGCGCAGTACCCGATCCGCTCCGGACTGGGTGGGCCGATGGACACCCACCCGTGGAAAGGCGGTGATCGCCGGTCCCGGAAGCACCGCCGCGGTCATTCGGTCAACCCGATGGGCAGAACGACCGCCCCCGTCGCATCACGCACGATGCTGGTATGCGCCGATTGCTGCGTCGCCGGGAGGGACGCCTTGCGGCGCGCGGCCCGGACCTCGGCATCGAGCTCTCGCAGGATCCGGCAGAGGTCCTGGTTGGTCCAGGGCTTCTCGATGAAGCGCTCGACCCGACCGCTGTTGATGGCGCCCATCGTGATCTCCCGATCGGACTGCCCCGTCATCATCACGCGTCGCACGCCTTCATGCAGGCGGCGGAGGATCGCGAAGAACTCCACGCCCGTCATCGACGGCATGGAGTGGTCGCTGACGACGACGTCGATGTTCTCTTCCTTGATCATCCGGAAGGCGGATTCGGGGTCCGAGGTGTAGAAGACCTCGAAAGGCTCTCGTCGAAGGGCACGACGGAGAGCACTGATCACGAGATCGTCGTCATCGATGAAGAGGAACCGTGTCGCCTTTTCGGTCATGGTAGTCTCCAACCAGCCATACGGCACGGTGTACATCGCACTTGAGCAGAGCGCCGAACGAGATCTGTGAGCCGCCGTACGCACGGGTCGGGCGGCACGCGCGCGACCGCCCGCCCCGCGCCGTCATCCGAGCAGGCCTTCACGTCGGCGATCTATGTGCCGATGGCCCCATCACGCCATGTTCCCCGACCACCCGGGGAATCGCGCTCTGCGGAACCTGCCCCGTTGCGCTCAAGGCGCGCGCGGACCGGTCGATGCGATGGATCAATCCCCGCTTCGATGCAGGTGAGTATGACCTACATCCTCGTCAACAGGAACAGCCCGCTGCAGACCCTGTGCGTCACCCGCGACGCCGACGGCGCGGTCTGTGTGGTGCCGATGAGTTTGCGGGATGACGTCCGCCTCGCTGGAGCGCGGGGAGAGAGCGTCGACATCGTTCCCTATGAAGGCCTACCGGAGCGCCTCGAGCTGCTGACAGACGAGCTTGGCGACATCGACCTTCGTGGCGAAGAGGAAATCCTGCACGCGGCGAAGGCTGCCCAGGGCGAAGGCTTCGACGTCTTCGCGCTTGAAGAAGATGCTCCTCCCACCCCTGTGGCCCTGGACTCAGCAGTCATCGACGCCATCCTCGACGGCTTCTTCGAGGAGGCCGCCGCCGTCGAGCCCGACTTCGACGTCGACGTCGAGGAAGACGACATCGACATCGAGGACTTCATCTGATGGCCCGTGGGACGACGCCACGCCAGGTCCGCCTTGATCGAGGAGCATCATGCCAGGACACATCCACCCCTTCCCCGTCTCCCCCGCTGAGGCCGGTGACCGTCTCCAGACGGCAGCCGGGCCCCCCCGTCTCGATCCAGCAGGTGTCGGCACCACGCGCATCCACGACGACGACCTCTATCTCGTCGAGGTGGACGACGTCGACCTCGTTGACTGTGCGCATGCCGAGCAGGCCCTGCGTCGGCTGTGCTGTTCGCCGTGGTCGCAGCGACCGCGCCCCAATCGCGTCGAGATGGAGTGCATCCAGCTCGCCACGCACGGCAGCGTCAGGCCCAACGTCATGTCCCGTCGCTTTCAGCCGGGCGATGCCTTCAGCAGGCGTCTGCTGCACGAAGCCAGACAGGAACGGCACCTCGGACCAGACCTCCGCAGCGTCGGGCATGCCCTCGCCACCGTTGGCACGGCCGGCCTGCGGCGTTGTCTCCTTGAAGCCTCCGTGCGTCGGGCCATCTATGGGGAGGCCGTCGTCGATGGGCCGATGTGGAGCCTGTATCGCCATGCCATTGCCGTCAGCGCCATCGCCCGGGCGCTGGCGCGCGACTTCCTGCAAAACGCCGAGGACGTCGCCGACGCCGCCCTCTTCCATGACGCAGGCGTCATCGTCGCCTTCCACCAGGCCCTCGGCGAGCGTGACGCCCTCGGACTGCAGGACCCGGTCGAGCTCGTCTTTGGCGTGGCGTCGGTCCGCGCCGAGCTCACACTGCAATGCGCCGAGAACTGGCGCCTCGGTGACGCTGCCCACACCATCCTTGTCGATCTCCATCGATCTCGCGAGGCGCCCGACCTTCATCCCGGTGTCGCCCTCGTCGTGCTCGCTGAGGAGCTGGTGTTGCGTCAGGGTGACGCCATCGCCCCGGTCGGCGGCATCCATCCCCATGACCAGCCCAGTGGCCCCGCGCTGGCGTGGGCCCGCCAGGCGCTCGGCGTTGGAGGCTCCATGCCGGAGCTCGAGCGTCGCTCCCGGGCCATGCTCCAGCGACTGGCGACGATGACCTGATGGCACCCCGGGTGCAGCTCCATGAGCACCGTCGACGTTTCGTCGACGGTTTCGCATCTTGCGGTCGGTGTGAGACGGGTGCGGTAGCCGACCACGCCGGCGTCGTCCGGTGACCGTGCACCCACCGTCGGACTCAGGCAGGGGCGTGCATGACCGACGGCGGAGCCTGTTCAGCGTCGTCATCATCCAGACCGACGTCGTCGGGCAGATCGACAAAGGCCCGCACGACGGCCGAGAGGTCGGGGCCGCCTTCATCGTCGCTGTCCGCGTCGAGCCAGGCCCGGACCGGCGCCGACAGTGCCGGCAACGGCGACATGGCGGCGAGCCCGGCGGGAACGGCGGCCCGGATGCGGGCGATGGTCTCGGGGGATGCGGTGGCCATGAAGGCGGATGGGCGGATCGGCGTCGACATACCTGCCTCATCGTCGTCGTCGTCGATCCCTTGAGCGTCGGTCCGGGCTGCTCGTCCCATGATCTCACGCGGGCCTGTGGCCCCGGTCGTTCTCGACCCCCTCATGCGGCGACGCCGCGCAGGGCGCGGCGTCGTCGAAGAACAGCGTCGTTGTCCACGATCACGCGTCGAGGACGGCGTCGCGAAGATGGGCGACGACCTGGGCGTGGAGCTGGCACACCCGGCTCTCCGTGACACCGAAGATCTCGCCGAGCTCGCGGAGCTTGAGGTGATCGACGTAGTACAGGCTGAGCAGCTGCTGTTGACGGGGCGAGAGCTTCTCGATGGCGGCCGCGAGACGGGTCCGCAGCTCACGACGCTCAAGGGCCACCTCAGGACCCTGGACCGAGCTCGCGCAATCGTCGAGCTCGACGCCGCCGCGGACGTCCGCGCGGTCGACGTCGACGCGCATCCGATCCATCTGCACCGGGGTCATGCCGAGCGCGCTCGCGAGCTCGCTGCTGTCGGGGACGCGGCCCAGTGCGTTCTGGAGGCGGTTGGTCTCGGCGTCCATGCGCTTGCGCTTGGTGCGGGCCCAGCGCGGCATCGAGTCCATCTCACGGAGCTGGTCGAGGATCGCACCCCGGATGCGAATCTCGGCGTACCCCGCGAAGCGATCGCAGCGGCTGGCGTCGTAGCGCTCAAGTGCCGCGCAGAGGCCGAGCGTGCCGGCACCGACGAGCTCGTTGACGTCGATGTGGGCGGGGATGCGGCGCGCGACCTGCCGCGCCACCTTCCACACGAGGGGAAGGTACTCCTCCATCGGGTCCTTCTGACGACGACGAGGAGCGAGAGTGGGGAGGGAAGCGGGGGCGGTGCCGGTCTCGAGCATGACGAACCCATAAGCACCCGGTGTGCCAGCCGCGCTGAGCGGAGCGGGATCGCATGCGGACGCCAGATCGACGCAGTGCACGTCGCTGAAGCGGGTGGTGGGGCGGGTCCGAATCGACCTTGATCAAAGGTCTCTGCGGGTGCGCGGCGACTCGTGGGAGTGTGTGCGACCTGCCGCTCGTTGTCGACGACGTGGCGCTGGTGTCGGATTTCTGACGCCGTCCCCACGGTCGGACATGTGTCCGCTCACGTGCGGAGCGCAGCGTCGTCGCCGAGGTCACCGGACGTGCCGCCGATCGAACGATGACGCCAACGGCGTCATCGAGGGGCAGGGTGCCGCAGCGTCGCTAGCTAGGCCAGGCGTGCGACCGCCCTTCAGCCCAGCTTCATGAGTGCAGACAGCAGATCGGCACGACGATGCTGCGACGGCACATGGAAGGCGTTGAGCGAGAAGCTCGCGCCACTGTCGCGATCAACCACGAAGCCGAAGCCATCCACGTCGAGGCAGCGGACACCGCCATCCATGCGCTCGGCGACGACAGGGACACAGCGGGCCCGCAGGAGGCTGCGGGTGCGCTCGGCCAGCACGCGGGACAACGCATCCCGGCGATCGCCGATGATGACGGCGCGGGCCTGGCGCAGGTTCGCGAGGCCGGACAGGCCTCGATCGATGAGAAGGCTCGTCCGGTTCGTCGCTCGCCGCCGCTCACGGGCCACGTTGGGCGTGGCGACCGCGGTGGCGCCGACGCCATCACTCACAATGACGACCACCCCGACCGTGGCATCGATGACGCGGACGCATCGATCGGCCGTGATGACGGCGACGTCTCCCGGCGCGAGCTGTGCGGGGGGCTGCTCGGCGAGCCCACGGCTGTCGCGAACCACGCGGACCTGCATGCCTTCCATGACCGGCTCCGTTCCCTACGCCCTGCCGGTGAGACCGGAGGGCGATGGCGTCATCGCTCTCAGCGACGATCATCGGGTCTGTGTCACCACCCGGAGGTGGGGAGGATGTGTCAGCGCCCGCAGGTGAACCTGTTCCCGGCCGCCGATACAGAAGTTGTCGAGGCGTCCATCCGGCGAACCGCGTGCTCGTCCTGCAGCACCACCGGATGCAAGCGCTCGTCGACGCTCAAGGGGCCTGCAGTGCCCCGGCGAGCGAGGTGAGTGGCACCCGGAGGTGCATCACGAGGGAGAGGCGCATGGCGCCACCCGGGCGACGGAGGGTGCCATCCTCGGCGAGAACAAGGCCCGGGACGGCGTCGTCCACGGTCCCCATCTCGACGAAGCCCCCGTCGCCCGCCATCGCCTCCGCCAGCATGACCATGGCGTCGGCATCGGTCTCCAGGACCGCCACGCCGCCAATGTCGAAGGGCTCGCTGCGTGCCAGCAGGGCCGGACCCTCGCCCTCGTGGCCGACGAACAGCTCGAAAGGCGGCAGCTCGAGGCTGTCATTCTCGTCGCGCACCACGACAGCACGCTCGATGACGGCGTCGGCCATCAGGGTGGGATCGAGGGTGCCGGCGTTGATATCGCCCAGTTCGACGCGCCGACGCCGGCCGAAGGAACACCCGGCGGCGGCAACGTCGTTGTCCGCCTCGGCCTCACAGGGACCGAGGGCCTCGTCGATTCGACGCTGCGACACATCGACGTACCATTCGGAGACGTCCACCTCGTCGTCGAAGGCCGGCACCGCGATGGTCGCGGCAAAGGCCTCAGGCAGGGCGGGACGCTCGGCGGGGCCAGCGTCGACCGACCACGGCACTCCCGACAACGCACTGAGCACGGCGCAGGCAGGGTCGGCGGCATCATGACAGGCCGCGTCTTCGAAGGCCCTGACCTCCGAGTCGAGGTTGAAGCCGCCGAGGTCGACGCTGATCTTCAACGACGCTGAAGGTGTGCAGGCAGAGGCGAGCGCGGCAGCGGCGACAGAGACGGGGAACAGCAGGCGCGTCATGCCCACCCAGTCGGCGTGGTCCGTCCAAACTTGATGGTGCGGGCCGTCGAGCAGGGTCGTCGGCACCGCAGTTGTCGACGACAAAGGCCTCAGCGGATCAACCGCTGCAGCGCCGCATGTAGTCGATCTGTCGACATCACCGTCAGCCGCCTGTCACCGATGCCAGCCGCCTGACATGCTGGCGACACCGACATCGTCGCACCATCCGCGCCGACCTCAGTTCTCGATCTGCGACAGCGGAATGAGCTCGGGCGTCTTCGTGCGGTAGGTGCTCTCGACGTGCTTCACGAGCTCGTAGAAGGCCGTTTCAAAGCGGCGGTCGTCGCGGGCGAGGCCCTTGAAGTCCGTGTAGAAGTTGCCGGTGTAGCAGGTGTCGTCGACGCAGTTGCCGTCGGCCCAGATGATGATCGCCCGCTGCAGGTCGGTCTTGTTCTCAGCGAGGCGGTCGGTGCGCGCCGATTCCTTCATCGGGCCGAGGAGCGCGAGACCGAGGGCGACGAGGTTGCTCGCCTCCATGCCCTGGCCGTGGAAGAAATAGAGCACCGGGTAGCGCTGCCCCTCGGCCTCGGGGAGGAAATAGTCGGGAGGCAGCAGGACGCCGTAGTCGACGTCGCGACCGAGGGCCTCCGAGCGGTACTGCGTGAGGAAGGCGAAGTCGTTGAGGCTGCCCGACGGCGCGAAGCTCGTGAGGTCGCCGCCGTAGCCGACGTCGCGCCCCTGGGCCGGCATGCGTGCCGACAGGAACGAAAACAGCGTGAAGATGCGGCTGACGACGTCGCCAGCGCCGACGTGGTTGCCGTCGCCGAGGTCGGCGTCGGTGGAGGGGCACACCTCGGTGTCGCCGTAGCGCAGGTAGGTGACCTGGCCCATCGCGTCGCGGGAGTAGTCGCTCATGTAGTACTGGTAGTTGTCCGTCGAGAACGGGTAGTCCGGGTCGACGGGCAGGGCGTCGAAGCCGTTCCAGGCCTGCGCGTTCGGGATGCGCGACTTGAGCTGGGCGAACAGCGAGTTGCTGCTCTGGGCGGTGTTGAGGAAGTCGCGCACGCCGGCGTCGATCCACACGTCGAGGCGTTTCGTCTGATCGTCGGAAATCTGGCTGAAGAGGCCCGGCGGCGACGCGTTCACGAGGTCCTGCAGGTAGGGCGCGCGGTCGAAGGTGCCGTTGCCCTCGCCGAAGTCGCCAGTGCCCGGCACGCCGTCGAGGCCGTCGTCGTCGAAGTCCTCACCGTCGTCGAGGCGACCGTTCTTCTCGGTGCCGCCCGGGTTGGTGTTCGGGTCCCAGTTGTCGTCGGTGTCGCCGGCGTCGCCGTCGCAGATGCCGTCGCTGCCGCAGTCGACGAAGCGCTCCTCGTTGTTGATGATCACGGGCTCGCCGTAGTCGCGACGGCCGTTGCCGTTGAGGTCGACCGCCAGCAGGAACTCGATCGGGATCGGGCGATCGCGCTGGTCGGGGAAGAAGTTGCCCGAGGCGTCGTCATCGCCAGACATCTGGTTGCCGTCGCAGAAGCTGATCACGGGGTAGGTGCCGTCGGGGTTGTACTCGCGGCTGTAGACGGCGTTTTCACCCGTCAGCACCACCGGGTTGGCGCACAGCTCGCGCTTGAAGTCGACGTCGTTGTCGTCGAGGTGTGGCCGCACGTACCAGGACTCGGGCACGCCCGGCGGGTGGTAGGCCGACTGCGGGTTCTCGTAGAACGGGTTGCCGAAGCCCGCGACGAGGTCGTGCATGATCTCGATGAGGCTGTTGCGCGAGAAGCTGCCGCCACGCCCCGCCGAGGGACCGCGGTACCAGTGGTTGAAGTCGCTCTTGAACATGCTGCAGCGGCTGCCCTCGACGGCCGGCAACAGGCCGGGCTCGACCTGGTCGTCGCCCTGCAGCGGGAAGACGTCGTGGACGCCGCAAAAGACCGCTGGATCGTCGACCTCGTCGAGGGTCTTGCCGTCGGCCATCGCCGCCTCGAGCTGCTCGAGGGAGCAGAAGCCCGCCATGTGGTTCTCGCGCAGCATGCGGAACAGGAACTCGGTGTCGGCAAAGGGCGAGCCCATCACGCCGACGACGTCCCACAGCTCGGGGTGACGGAAGCCGACGCGGCCCGACGTGCCACCGCCCATCGACACACCGGCGACGGCGCGCCACGTGAAGCAGCGGCTGTCGGGGTGGGCGGCGATCGTGGCGTCGTCGCAGGCGAGCAGCCCCTGGGTCGAGCCGAACTGCACGGCGTCGACGGGCGGCGGCGTCGGGTCAGGGCACGACGACGACAGCGCAGCGAGCGAGGCGAGGAGGGACGTGCCAGCCAGACGACGGAGGCGGGGGATACGCATCGATGACTCCGAACGGCCGCCCGGGGCGACCACCACGGCGCCAGCGTACGGCGGGGCCGCCGCCGGTCAATCGAGCACGCCGCGCGACCGACGCCCCGCTGACGCGCCGCGGCATCGGGGCGCCACGACGGCCGGTGTCAGGTGGACGTCGGGTGGATGCCGGCGTGGCCTGCTCGACGACGCGGGATGTGCGTGGCTATGGTCCGCGCGCCCGCCGTCGGCGGGGGAGGTGCTGGCGATGGCGTCGATCACGGCGAGTGAGGCTTCTGGTGGGATGTCCCCGACGAAGGACCGCAAGGAGTTCCCCTGCGAGAGCTGTGGCTCGTCGCTGAGCTTCCACATCGGCGCCCAGAAGCTGAAGTGCGACCACTGCGGCTTCGAGAAGGACCTTGAGTTCGCCGAGGGCGGCAAGCCTGGCATCAGCGAGAACGACCTCGAGAAGGGCCTGGCCCTGCAGGCGCAGAAGCGCTCGACGACGGCGACGAAGCCGGCGCAGCAGGAGGTCAGCTGCCGGGCCTGCGGCGCGATCTGCGTCTTCGAGGGCTCGCTCACGTCGAGCAAGTGCTCGTACTGCGACACGCCCCTGCAGGTGAAGGACGCCCACACCGCCGACCACCCCATCCCCGTCGACGCCGTGGCCCCCTTTGCCGTCGAGCACGGCGCCGCCCAGCAGGCGATGCGCAAGTGGATCGCGGGCCGGTGGTTCGCGCCGGGCGATTGGCAGAAGCGTGGCGTCGACGGCAAGTTCGACGGCGTCTACATGCCCTTCTTCACGTTCGACGCGATGACCTTCTCCCGCTACACGGGCGAGCGCGGCGACGCCTACTACGTCGAGGTCGGCGAGGGGCAGAACCGTCGTCGCGAGCGGCGCGTGAACTGGAGCCACGCTGCCGGCGCCTTCTCGCGCTTCTTCGACGACGTCTGCATCCCGGCGTTGAAGTCGCTGCCGCAGAAGCTCCTGCAGGGCCTCGAGCCGTGGCCGACGGAGAAGCTCATTCCGTTCACCGACAGCGCGCTGGCCGGCAAGCGGGCCCACACCTACGAAAAGCCTCTCGACGAGTGCTTCGGCCTCGCGAAGGAGCGCATCAAGGATGAACTCAAGAGCGACGTGAAGCGCCGCATCGGTGGCGACGAGCAGCGCATCCACTCGCTCGACACGCAGTACTCGGCCCTCACCTACAAGCACGTGCTGCTGCCGGTGTGGATCCTCGCCTACCGCTACAGCGACAAGCCCTACCGCGTCGTCGTCAACGCCGTCACCGGCCAGGTGCATGGCGAGCGGCCGTGGAGCATCCCGAAGATCATGGCCGCTGTCATCTTCGGCCTGATCGTCCTCGCCATCTTCGCCTCCCTCGGCGAGGGCGGCGGCGGCCACACGAACTACCGGTGATGACGATGTCGATCGATCTGCACGACCACGGCGTCATCCGCCTCAAACCCGGCAAGGACCGCCCCGTGCGTCGGCGGCATCCGTGGATCTTCTCGGGGGCCATCCACAACGTCGAGGGTGAACCGCAGGCCGGTGACGTCGTCGTCGTCGTCGACAGTCGCGGCGAGGTCCTTGGTCGCGGGGCGTTCTCGCCGTCGTCGCAGCTGCGCGTCCGCATGTGGTCGTTCGACGGCGAGCCCCTCACCGACGCGCACTTCACCGCGCTGCTCGATCGGGCGGCGGCGCTGCGCGACGAGCAGGTCTTCTCCGCCGTGGCTGGCGATGAGACCGACGGCGCCCGCCTCGTCTTTGGCGAGGGCGATGGCCTGCCGGGCCTCATCGTCGACCAGTACGCCGACACCGCCGTGCTGCAGTGTCAGTCGGCCGGCGCCGAGCGCCTCAAGTCCCTCGTCGTCGCCTGGCTCGTGGGCACGCGCAAGGTGGCCCGCGTCGTCGAGCGCGGCGACGCCGACGTGCGCAAGAAGGAGGGCCTGCCGCAAACGAAGGGCATCCTGCACGGCACGGCGCCCACGGCCCCCATCGTCACCCGCGAGCACGGCCTCACCTTCAAGGTCGACGTCGAGGGCGGCCACAAGACCGGCTTCTACCTCGACCAGCGCGACAGCCGGCACGTGCTGCGCGGCCTCTCGCACGGAAAGACCGTGCTCAACTGCTTCTGCTACACGGGCGGCTTCTCGGTGGCGGCCCTCGCCGGCGGCGCCACGAAGGTCACCTCCGTCGACACGTCGCAGCCGGCTCTCGAGCTGGGCCAGCAGAACGCCTTCGCCAACGGCTTCGCCGACGAGCGGCACGACTGGCTCAAGGGCGACTGCTTCGACGTCCTCACCGGGCTGCGCGACGACGGCGAGCGCTTCGACGTCGTCATCCTCGACCCGCCGAAGTTCGCGCCGTCGGCCCAGCACCTCGAGAAAGCAGCCCGCGGCTATCGCGAACTCATGATGCGCGGCCTCGAGGTCACAAAGCCCGGCGGCCTGCTGCTGACGTTTTCGTGCTCGGGCGCTGTCGACCGCGCCTACTTCCGGCAGCTGCTCCTCGAGGCGAGCCTCAACGTCTCGCGCGAGGTCCAGCTCCTCTCGGAGCTCGGCCACAGCCGCTGTCACCCCGTCGCGATCACGTTCCCCGAGGGCGAGTACCTCAAGGGGCTGCTCGCCCGCGCTCTCTAATCGAGGATCATCCCATGCACCGCTCGGTCCCCGCGCTCGTCGGCGCGCTCCTGTCGTCGTCGTCGTTGCTCGCCCAGGACATCGATGTCCCCGACCTCGAGCTGCCCGAGATCGACACCTCGGGCCTCGATGTGCCCGCCGACGACGCGCCGGTGCCGACGCCGGAGGCCCCCGCCGACGCCGCGCCCGCCGACGCTGCGCCCACCGATGTCACTGCGCCCGTCGACGCCGCGTCCGCCGACGCCGCGGCCCTCGCGCCCGCCGTCGTCGACGACCCGGCGAAGGGCTGGTCGGCCTACACCGAGGGCCTCACGTGGTCGCCGGTGCTCGAGCCGCTGAACCTGCAGGTGCTGCCGACGTCGCAGGCGTGGTTCGACAGCTACGTCCCCTTCTTCGGCGACGAGGGCGGCGCGGGCGGCCTGTGGCTCGGCTACCAGGGCACCGGCGTCGCCGGCCTCATGACGATGGGGGCGACGGCGGCCACCAACGCCCTGTTCGAGTTCCCGTCCGACAAGGACCTCTCGCTGGCCTTCGCCGCCGGCGGCTTCAACGATCGCGCGCCCCTCGCCGTGGGCGCCGGGCTCCTCGGGCTCTATGGCCGCGTCGGTGGCGTCTCCCTCGCCGTCGGCGGCAGCGGCGCGCTGGAGTCGGTGCCGGTCTTTGCCGCCGACGGCAGCCTCTCGCCCTTCGCGTTCGGCGCCGGCTACGGCGCCGCCGCCGAGCTGGGCGTCGCGCTGTGGGACGACGGGCACCTCGTGGCGCGCACGAGCGTGAGCCAGATCGCGGCCTTCGACACCTTCGACACGAAGCTCACCAAGATCGATCCCACCGTCGGCCTCATGGTGCAGCTCTTCGGCACGCCGCTCGTCGTCGCCGTCGGCGCCTCCATCGTGGCCCCCGACGGGCGGGAGCCCATCATCGCGCCGCGCATCTTCTTCGGTGGCGGCTTCGACGACGAGCCGAGGGACGCCGACGGGCCCGGCGCCCCCGTGGAACCCGTGGAACCCGCGCCCGGCGAGCCCGTGGAACCCGTGGAACCCGGTGCGCCCATCGACGGCGGCGCCCGCACCCCGGTGGAACCCGGCTGACGGCCGGGGCATCCAAGCCCCATGCGCCGTCCGCTCGCCGTCCTTGCCGCTGCCGTGGGCCTCGCCGCCTGTGGCGACGACCCCATCGTCACCAGCATCGAGCCGCCCACGTCGACGACGACGCCGGCGGCGGAGCCGGGCCCCTGGCTCGTGCACCGCGTCGACCTCGGCGACGGCCACACGCTGGCGCTGCCGTCGACGTCGGTGTCGGCGCCGGAGCCGTCGCTCGCGCCGCTGCCGCTCGTCCTGTTCTCGCCGGGCTTCTCGGCGTCGCCGGGCGACTACGCCGTCACCGTCGACCACCTCGCGAGCCATGGCTTCGCCGTCGTCGCCGCCGACCACGGCTTCTCGATCGGCTCGTCGCTGTTCTGCGGCACCCAGCGCGACGGCTTCGAGCGGGTGCAGCAAGCCGTGCAGCTGGCCCGCCGCCGCGGGCGCACGCCGGGCGACCCCCTCTTCGGCGTCGTGGACGACGGCCCCCTCGCGACGGTGGGGCACTCCTACGGCGGCAAGCTCGCGCTGTGGCTGGCGGCCGAGCGCGACCTCGCCGTCGACGCCGTCGTCGCCCTCGACCCCGTCGACGGCGGCGACGAGCGCCGGCCCGGCTGGTGCGGCGACGACGACGACGGCTTCCCGGCGCTGGCGCCGGCCCTCGCGGCCTCGACGCTGACGACGACGCCGCTGCCAGAGACGTTGATCCTGCTGGCAGGCCTGTCGGGGGACTGCGCGCCCGCGGACGGCAACGGCCAGGTGCTGTTCGACGCGCTGCCAGCGGGGACGCGGGCAACGTTGCTGCGCCTGCCCCGGGCCACGCACACAGACTTCATCGACGACGTCGAAGATGGCGACTGCGCGGCCTGCGGCCTGTGTCCGCCGTCGCAGGAGACGGGCGCCGAGGTGCTGCGGCTGGTGCGCGGGGCCACGGTGTCTTTCCTGCGCCACCGGTTGCTGCGCGACGACGGCGCCGCCCGCTGGCCCTTCGACGTCGAGGTCGTCGGCGACGACGTCGCCGTCGAGCGGGTCGAGCGGCGCTGACGAGGTCATGTAGGCCTGCGACATACCCGGGTGCGTTTGCGTTTCCGGGCGCGGCCGTGGGATCACCCGACCCATATGACCAAGACCCGCAGCTCGTCCGCCTCCTCGAAGACCAGCACCACGTCGGCGAAGTCGACGAAGACGCCGAAAGGCAGCACGACGGCGGCGAAGGCCAACGCGAGCCTGAAGAGCGCCCAGAAGGCCGGCGCGAAGGCGGGGGCGAAGGCCCTGGCAACGCCGACGGCGGCGCGGGCGGCGAAGGCCACCGACCGCAAGATCTTCGTCCTCGACACCAACGTCCTGCTGCACGACCCGCGCGCCATCTTCTCCTTCGAGGAGCACGACGTCGTCATCCCGATCTACGTCGTCGAGGAGATCGACACCTTCAAGAAGGACCTCAGCGAGCTCGGTCGCAACGCGCGTCAGGTGAGCCGCTACCTGGACCAGCTCCGCGAAGACGGCTCGCTGGCCATGGGCGTGAAGCTCGACCGTGGCGGCATGCTGCGCGTGGCGACGACGCACCTGGCGCTGCCCGAGGAGGTCACCCTCGACAAGGGCCAGGACAGCAAGATCATGGCGGTGGCCCTCGAGCTCACCATCACCCACAAGAACACCGACCGCCGCGTCGTGTTCATCACGAAGGACACGAACCTCCGCATCCGCGCCGACGCCATCGGCATCTACACCGAGGACTTCGAGCCCGAGCACGTCCAGATCGACGAGCTCTACAAGGGCTGGCAGGAGCTCGACGTCGACGGCCCCCTCGTCGACAAGTTCTTCGCCGAGGGCACGGTGAACCTGCCCGACCCGTACTACGCGCCCAACGAGTACATCTGCCTGAAGGACAAGGACCGGCCGACGCGCACGGCCATCGGCCGCGCCAACTTCGACGCCGAAACCGGCACGACGAAGCTCGTCCCCGTCGACCTCTACAAGGCCGGCGTGTGGGGCATCCGCCCGCGCAACCGCGAGCAGAACTACGCCCTCGACGCGCTCCTCGACGACAACATCAAGCTCGTCACGCTCGTCGGCAAGGCCGGCTCGGGCAAGACGCTGCTGGCGATCGCCGCCGGCCTCGCCAAGGTGACGGACCAGAACATCTTCCAGCGGATGCTCGTGAGCCGCCCGATCTTCCCCCTCGGCAAGGACCTCGGCTACCTGCCGGGCGACGTCGAGGAGAAGCTCAACCCGTGGATGCAGCCCATCTTCGACAACGTCGAGTTCCTCATGGGCCTCACGCAGAAGGAGAAGAAGCGCGGCCGCTCCTACAAGGAGCTGATGGACCTCGGCATCGTCCAGATCGAACCGCTGACCTACATCCGCGGCCGCTCGATCCCGCAGCAGTACATGATCGTCGACGAGGCCCAGAACCTCACGCCCCACGAGGTGAAGACGATCATCTCCCGCGCCGGCGAGGGCACCAAGATCGTGCTCACCGGCGACCCCTACCAGATCGACAACCCCTACGTGGACCAGACCAACAACGGCCTCATCCACGTCGTCAACCGCTTCCGCGCCGAGAAGATCGCGGCCCACGTCGTGCTCACCCGCGGCGAGCGCTCCGAGCTGGCCGAGATCGCCGCGAACCTGCTCTGACGATTCGCGCTGTCGCGCCAACGCCAGACACGACAACGGGCGCCCTGCGGCGCCCGTCGTCGTTGGTCGTCGGCGTTCTCGATCGCCTACGCTCTCCGGGCACTCGACATCGTGACGAAGGCGACCCATTCTGCGCAGCGATTGGGGGAACGCGTGACACATGAGCTCGAAGAGCGGCTCTCAGGGCTTCCGGCCAAAGGTCGGGTTCTCTTCGCCCTGGGGTGTGCCGTTCATGGTTTCGAGGCGCTGCGGTTGCTGGGCGAGGGCCGCGATGGCCGCTACGACGACGCCCGACGTGTGGCGCTGGAGCTGACGGAGCACCTCGACGGGGATGTTCCAGCGCATCTGCTCGAGGTCGCGATGCGCCTTGTGGTGCATGACGACGACTTGATGGATCAGGAGTACCCCCTGGAACACCTCTCGGGTGGTCAGGAGGCCATCGTCGCGCTCGTGCATGCGGTCCGCGCAGCCGCAGCCGACGGGGCGCTCGACGACGTCCTCTTCGCCGCAGAGGCGGCGGTGACCGCGGCCGATGCAGAGGCCATCGAGCTCATGCCCGATGCGAGCGACGACGAACTCGCCCGAAGCCCGCCAGTCCGTGCGGAACGCGAGCGTCAATGGAACACGGTTCTCGACATCGAGTCCCGTGGGGTGGACGAGGTCGCCACCGACCTGCGCACGCGAATCCGCGCGATGCCCCCAACGGCTGCGCCGGCAGCCACGGACACGCGATTCTGACGATCAGAAGAGACCGCTCAGTTCATCGATAGGGAAGGTGTGTGATGACCGAAGAATGGAGGATCACCATCAAGAGGACGCCAGGCTCGGATACTGAAATCGAGAACGATGGCGAACTCGACGAGGTGGTCATCGGTCGCTGGTTTCATCTGGAGAAGATGTCGCCGTCGACATGGTGGATGCGGATCGGGAACCACGGCGTGTCGGTGGATGTATCGGGGGAGCGTCCGGTCGTTGATGTCGATCTTGATCGGTACTGAGCGTCCACGGCTCGGCATGTTGGAATCACGGCTGCGCCGCGGGCGCGCGACAACCTCGGCGGTGTGGAATGGACGACGTGAATCCCACAGCACCGGGCGGGATCCCCTGGGCGTCGCTCCGCACCGCGTGCGGTACGGCAGAGCGAATCCCTGTCGCCGTGCGTCAGCTTGGCGCAAGTGATCCCGCCGAGCGACAGGCCGCCGTCTGGATGATCGACAACCACGCGATCCTCCAGGGCGACCTCTCTGAGGCCGCCCCCTTCACCGTCCTCGCGCTCGTTGAAGCGCTGGGGTCGTCGACGGTCTCGGCCAGCGAGACCTATGCCCTCCTTACGGAGTTCGCGTACGGATGGGCACCAGAAACCATGATGGTGTCGTGTGAGGGATCGATGGTCCCGGTTCACGACGCAACCCGCCGGGCGCTGAGGAGCGGTCTTGCGGTGTATCGGCGTGATCTCGTGGGTGGCGACCTCGAGACGAGGCGACACGCCGCCACACTGCTGCTGGCCTTGCACGAACAGGCGGTGCTCGGCGACGCCGGGCACACCACCGGTCGTTGAGCACTCCCGGTCTGCGGGGCCTCGCCCGCCGGCGCGACCGGGCCCCACCGGCTCTGCTACGGTCGCCGCCATGTGGACGAGGCAGCAGCTCGAGGGTGAGATCGACGACGTCCGGGCCCGCATCGCGCGGCACCGTCGCGAGCTCGCCACCTGGTTCGTGAACCGCGCCGTCGAGGTGGACCTCATGACGGTCTGCGCCGCGGCGCAGGAGCCGCTGTTGCTCGTCGGCCCGCCGGGCACCGCCAAGAGCGACATCATCTTGAAGTGGGTCGAGAGCGTCGGTCTCTCTGACAGCGACTACTTCGAGTACATGCTCACGAAGTTCACCGAGCCGAGCGAGATCCTCGGGCCCATCGACATCGACCTGCTGAAGCAGGGCCGCTTCGTGCGCCGCACGAAGGGCAAGCTGCCGGAGGCGAAGGTCGCGTTCCTCGACGAGATCTTCAAGTCGAACTCGGCGATCCTGAACCTGCTCCTCACCATCTTGAACGAGCGCAAGTTCTATCAGGACGGCGAGCCCATCCCGGTGCCGCTGCAGGTGCTCTTCGCCGCCACCAACGACATCCCCGACCAGGGCGAGCTCGACGCCCTGAGCGACCGCTTCATCCTCAAGGTCGAGACGAAGCCGGTGAAGGACACGCACTTCAGCGAGCTCATCGACGCCGGCATGCGCGGTGAGAGCCTGCGCGCCACCGGTCAGCGGCCGTGGGTCACGGGGGCCGCGTCCCTCGTCGACTACCAGAAGGCGAAGCGCTTCATGGACCTCACCTTCGCCTACGAGGGCGAGGAGCCCGGTCGTCGCGACACGCTCTTTCCGCCCCGCGCCTTCGCCGAGCTGCGCCGGCTGGTCCGCGCGCTGGAGACCGAAGACAAGGTCCTCGTCTCGGACCGCAAGCTCGTGAAGCTCTACAAGCTCATCCGCACGCGCGCGTTCTTGTTCCACGGCGGCGCCGTCGACACGCCCGACCTCGCCCTGTGCGCCTTCATCGGCAACCGCAAGCACGAGCTGCCCGTCGTGGCCCACAAGGTCCACACGCTGCTCGGCCTCGCGACCCGCTGACGACGTCCATCCAGGCCACGATGACGACGACGACGACGACGACGACCGCGCCCATCCTCGACGACGTCGCCGCCGCCGTTGCCGTCTGCGTCGTCGATGAGCCGCCGTCGGAGGCGCTGCCGCGGGCGCTGGGCTGGGCCATCGAGATCCTCGGCGGCGGCCTCGACGAGGTGCCGCTCGCCGCCATCCACGACCTCGGCTTCCTGCTCTTGCGCGGGCGGGCGGTGCGGCTGTGCGGCGGTCGCGAGCGCGTCGCCCTCGACCTCGATGGCGTCGTCGACGACGACGACGGCCCGCAGGAGGCCCGCGCCGTCGTGCGGCGGGAGCGCCTCGTGTGGGAGGAGCGGGTGGTGGCGCCGCTGTTGCGGGACGCGGCGGTGATGCAGGCGGCGGTGATCGTCGCCGGGGCGCCGACGGAGCGGGTGGACACGCTCGTGGTCCACGCCCTGCGGGCCATGCTGCCGCGGCTGTTGCCGTCGACGCTGTCGCTGCCGCGGACGTCGCCGGCGGCGCTGCGGCCGCTGCTGGAGTCGCTGCCGGCCGTCCTCGCCCACGACGTCACGGGATCGGGAGCGGCCGCCGTCGTCGACGCCGCCCGCGACCTCGGCGAGATCGCGCGGGCCCGCGTCGTCGAGGGTGGGCCGCCGTTGTTGCTCGCCGACGAGCTGTGGGAGCTGTCGCGGCTCGATCAGATCCCGTCGGAGGCCATGCGCCTCGCGCTGCGCACCGTGCACCGCACGATGGACGGCATCGGCCCGGTGTCGCCCGCCCTCATCGCGCGGCTGCGGGATCGTCGCCAGGACGTCATCGTCGACGAGGTCGTCGCCGACGCCTTCCCCGCCGGCGGCTTCGACGCCATGAGCACCCGCGGCGTCCTCGAGAACCTCGTGCGCAGCGAGGTCGGCTACGTCGGCGTCGGCAGCGACGTCGACGACGCTGGCCGCCCCACCGGGCCCGACCTCTTCGATGTGCGCTTCGTCGAGGGGGAGCTGCTCTACTACACGCGCGACGAGAGCCCGCTGCTCGAGCGCCGCCGTCAGCTCGTCGTCCTCATCGACGAGGTGGAGCGCCTGCGCCACAAGCTGCGCGAGCTGCCGAGCCAGACCATCGTCCTTGTCGAGGCCGTCGTGCTGCAGGCGTGGCGCGACCTGCAGGTGGCCTGCGGGCCCCACGTCGTGCAGCTCGCCGTCGCCGTGGCCGGCGAAGACGAGGGTGCCGTCGCCGAGGAGCAGGGGCTCCTGCGCACGAGCCTGCACGCCGATCTCGCCCATCGCCGGGCCGCCCTCGTCGACGTCGCGGCGCTGCCGCTGCCGTCGCGGGTCACGTTCTCGCCGCGGCCACCGCCGCTGTCACCGACGTCGTCGACGCCGCGTCGGCGGGGCCTGTGGGTGCGGGTGGGCGGGCCGCTGTGGGAGCTGCGCGACGGCGCCACCGTCGGCACGCTCGATCCGACGACGTCGCTGCGGGCCCTCGTGGACCGCCTGATGCTGATGGCCTGACGTGTCGGCGGGGGAACGATGCCAGCTTTTCTCCTGGGCCTCGTGTGGAGACTCCTAGCTAGTCGGGCCAGGCATGCGGGCGCTCGTTCGGTCGCTCGCACGGACGCCTCGACCCTGAGCAGCGGTTTCCGGTCGCTCACGTCGGCGACGACGACACCGTCGGCGCGCTCCGAGCCCGGACGGCGCCCGCGCTACTGGTTGAACGTCACGCGGTGCAGCTCGTTGGAGCCGCCCCCGGTGAAGGCCACCCACGCCTCGTCGGCGCTGGTGAAGGGGATGAGGCCGACGGCGATGCTCACGCCGCTGCGGTTGATGACGGCGCCGCGCACGTCGTTGGTGAAGTTGTCCTTGTCGGTGCCGTGCAGGGGCAGGCGCCAACCGATGGGCTCGTTGGTGAGCATGTAGAACACACCGCCGGCGACGCCGGGGATGTCGGTGATGAGGATGCGGTCACTGCTGGGGGGCACCGCCGCCGGCAGCACACCCTGTCGATCGATGAGCAGGTCCTGGAAGCCGAAGCCCTCGCCGCTGAAGACCGCGTCGCCCTCGGTGATCGTGCGCTCGAGGCGACCGAAGGAGACACGGCCCTCGGTGGGCAGGAACACGGTGAGGTTCACCACGGTGGCGTCGTTGCCGATGGTGAGGTTGCGGGGTTCGGGGATGGCGCCGATGCGCACGGCGTGGGTCGCGTCCGGCAGGGTGATGGTCCGCCATGGGTCCCGGGCCAGCGACCACGTCGTCTCAGGGCCGTCGAAGGAGCGCTCGATCGGCACAAGCGCCGGCTTGCCGTCGGCGAGGGGCGAGGCCCGGTCGAAGACGAGCACGAGGTCGCCGAAGTCCAGCCGTTGGTCGATCGTGGAGACCTTGAACAGCCCGGCGATCTCGCCGAAGGTGACGTCCGTCAGCGTGTCGCGCTGCCGTTCGGTGGCGGCGTCCTCGCCTTGTTGTGCCCGCTCGATGATGAGCGTCGGCGTTCCCCGGCGCGCGAAGACCCGACGCTGAAGGACATTGGGGTCGCGGGGGTCGGCGCCGAAGGCGACGACGAGGTCGGCGCCCTCGGCGTCGGCGACGGGCGTCATGAAATTCAGGAAGTCTTCGCCGCGCGCCTGCACCAGACCGGTGGTGTTGCAGGAGAACCAGACCTCGTCTTCGCCGTCGGTGCGGTAGTCGCGCTCCACCGACGCATGATCGAGGTTGCAGCCGTCGCCGCCGAAGTCGACCGTGTTTCTGAAGTCGACGCCGTCGCCGGGCGCCGGCAGCGTGGGCAGGTCACCGCGGGCGACGTCGAAGAACATCACCTGGTCGCGACCACCGGGCTCGTAGATGCCAAGCAGGGCCGTGCCCGCTGGCTGACCGGCGTCCACGCCGAGGGCGCCAATGTTGCCCGGCTGGAACATCGAGATGGGGCCATCGACCTGGATGATGAGCGGGACGTCGTTGCCGCCGCCGCCGCCGCCGCCGCCGCCGCCACCACCGCCGCCACCGGCGGCGGCGGTGCAGACGCCCTCGAGGCAGACCTGGCCGAAGGCGCAGTCGCTGTTGGCGTCGCAGCTCGTGTTTTCAGGCGGGCAGCCCGTCGCGGCACCGACGACGAAGGCGAGGGTCGAGAGGGAGCGAAGGTTCAGGGTCGGCACGAGATGTTCTCCTCGCACTTTTCCGCGATGGATGTGCAGCCGGCCACGCCGGCGGGAAAGTCGGGCAGGAAGGACAGCTGCACCTCGACGAGGGCGTTGGCGCCGAGGTCGCGGGCGACGGCCGCGTCGTCGTCGGACAGGGTGGCGTCGTCGCCAAAGAGGTCGACGACGGTGCAGCCGCGCAGGATCGGGCGGCCGTCGACGTCGATGCCCTCGACGAACAGCACGCGGCGGCCGACCCCCACGCCGTCGAGGGTGACGCCCCCGGCGGGCAGCAGGCAGGCGTCGGTGTTGCCCGACGTGGCGAGGACCTGCACGCCGGCGGGCGGCGTCGGCGGGTTCTGGCTCAGGGCCCGGCAGATGGCGTCGGGGCTGCGGTCGCCGGCGTCGCTGCCGTCGTAGACGTCGACGCGGGCGACGGCCGTGTGGAGGAACGCGAGCTCGGACGGAAAGACGACCCGCACGCCGACGGTGGGCTCCTGACAGCCGGCACACCACGCGCCGCCGGCGAGCGCGAGGGCGCCGAGGCGGGCGCGGAGCGGGGGCACGGGCGACATGACGGGCAGTCTACGCCGTCCCCAGACCGCCGCGAGATTCTCGCTTCCGGGCGGATCCCCGTGCATCCCACTTCGTCCCACATGGCCGCCACGTCGACGTCAGGCTGCTATACCGGGCCCATGTCGCCTGTCGCCGCCCTCTTCGTCGCCGCCGCCGTCGCCGGTGCTGGCACCGCTCCCCCTGCCGCTCCGGAGCCGGTGTCGCCGGTGTCGCCGTCTGCGCCAGCGGCGTCGACGACATCGACGCCGGCGCCCGCCGAGGCGCCCGGGGCCGTGCGGGGCGCGTGGGGCGTGGGGCTGCTGGCGGCGGGCGCGGGGCTCGCGACCGGCAGCGTCGTGGGCCTCACGCTGCTCGAGAGTGTGACGACGCCGGATCGCGCGAACCAGCCGGTGACCTCGTCGCAGGAGACGCTGCGCAGCGTCGGCGGCTTCGCGAGCGCGGCCATCGCGGGCGTGAGCGCGGTGGCGATGGTGGTGGGCGGTGGGCTCGCGATCAGTGCCGGCCTCGACGCCCGGGGTGCGCCGTCGTCGACGCCGGCGGAGTAGTCCCCACCAGCCTCAGGGGCAGGCCCCATTGTTGGCGACGGCGCAGGTGCCGGCGTCGAAGCCGAAGGCGCCCACGATGCCATTGCTGCAGCAGCGTTCACCGGCGAGGCAGTCGCGGTCGCCGTTGCAGACCTCGGCGCTGTTGCTGTTGGCGCGGCAGTCGCCGGACGGCACGCAGGAGGCGCCAAACCCCGTGAAGCAGCACTCGGTGCCCGGCCCGCAGTCCTCGGGGCCGTCACAGACCGCGGAGCCGCCAAAGGCGCAGGTGTCGGGCCCGGCGACGCAGGTCGGTGTCGTCGTGAGGATTTCGAAGCAGCAGGCCTCGGGGCAGGTGCCGGCGGCGCCGCAGACGACGCCGTCTTCGGGCGTGCCGCTGTAGGGCTGCGAGGGCTCGCCCTCACCCTCTCCTTCGCCCTCGCCGCTGCCGCCCACGCAGCGGGGCCCGCTGAATTCGGTGCTGCAGAACGCGCCGTTGGTGCAGCGGACGCCGCAGCCGCCACAGTTGGCGTTGTCGACGAAGTCGCTCTCGCGCTGGCAGGTGCCGTTGCAGCGGGCGCGTCCGCAGCTGCCATCGCAGGCGGCGCTGCCGTCGGTGCAGGCAAGGGACAGGGTGACGTCGGCGAAGGCCTCGAGGCCGGCCTGATCGAAGAAGCGGCCGCGCACGACGCGGGTGGTGCCCGTCGTGAAGTCGATGGCGCGGACGGCGCCAAGCACCCGCCAGTCGACGGCGATCGAGAACGTGCCGGCGCCGGTGGCCGTGAACGTGCCGTAGGTCGTGTCGGTCGTCGGGTCGAGCAGGACGCCGCCAAGGAGGTCGCCCACGCCGTCGGGGTCGGTGACGACGGCCGACAGCGTCGCGCCGTCGTTCTCGTCGAGGCTCGTGCGGTTGCTCGAGAAGCTCAGGATCTCGGGGCAGCCCGGCGTGCCACAGGCAGGCGGCGGCGGCGGTGGCGGTTCACCTTCCCCCTCACCTTCGCCCTCGCCCTCGCCGATGGCGACGCACTCGCCGTCGTCACAGCGCTCGCCGCCGTTGCAGTCGCGGTCGTCGTTGCATTCGTCGTCGTCGCGGCGGGGGCGCGTCGGCTCCTCGCTGGCCGGCGGCGCGAAGAGGAGGTCACAGGCCGGCAGGATCAGCAGGAGGGGAAGGGCGCGCCACATGCCCGAAGCGTACCCGGCCCGGCCGCGCCGTGAAGCGGGGCGCCCCCGCGCTGCGCGCGGACCTCATCCCCCCGGCCTCCTTCTCCCTGAAGGGAGAAGGGGGAGCAGAAGGCCGGTCACGTCGTCAGCGAGTGGTTGCCTTCCTCGACACGCCCCCCGCGCTGCGCGCGGACCTCACCCCCCCGGCCCCCTTCTCCCTGAAGGGAGAAGGGGAGCAGAAGGCCGGTCACGTCGTCAGCGAGGCGCGGCAGCCGCTCCTGCGCACGGTCACGTCGTCAGCGAGGGGCGGCAGCCGTCGCGTGCAGCCGTCGCGCGGCAGCGAGGAGGATGCCTGCCCACGGCATCGAATCGAGCGCGGCGAGCGCGACGAGCGCCCATGAGGCCATTTTTCGCCCTCGGCGGCTGGCCTCCCCCGCCGTCGCCGCCACAGCCGCGCCGCCGAACCGAAAAATGTGCAGGACACGCCCCGTGCTCGACAGAAGGCCCGGGATTCCAAAGGGGGCGGCCAGGCCCTTTGGCCGCCGGAGGCAGAGACGCCCACGCCAGTGACCACACACGAGTCGAGAGCCCCGCCGGAGGCACAGACGCCCCACGCGAGTGGCACACCAGGAGTCGAGAGCCCCGCCGGAGGCAGAGACGCCCACGCCAGTGACCACATACGAGCCGAGCAGCCGCCCACCGCACGACGACAACACGCGAACCCGAGTCGAAGGAGAAGACTCAGTTCAACCCGCGCGCATCGAGATCATCCTCGTCGAGCCCGAGGTGATGCCCGATCTCATGCAACAGCGTCACCGAGATCTCGTCGACCATCTCCTCCCGGTTGGCACAGCTCACCTCGAGGTTCTTCCGGAACAGGAAGATGCGCACGGGCTGACCGGGGCCGGCGTGGGGCGCGAGCGGCTCGGGGTCGAAGAGGCCCACGGCCGACGGCGACAGCGGCGGATCGCTCTTCTTCAGCACCTCGAGGTCGGGCAGGTCCTGCACGATCACCGAGACATTCTTCATGGCGCCGCGCACGACGTCGGGCAGCTCGGCCATCGCCGCCTCGAGGACGGAGGCGAAGGCGTCCTCGTCGATGCGGAACGGCGGCTGGAAGCGCTCGCCGTCGTAGCTGACGGCCTTCTCGAAGGCCTTGTCGGCGGCGGCGTGGTCGCCCTTCACCGTCGCGAGGCGGCCGCGCAGCCACCAAGCATCGGCGCAGCGGGGATCCTTGTCGACGGCCTTCGCCACCTCGGCGGTGGACTCCTCGAGGCGGCCGAGGTCGAAGAGGGCCGAGGCACGGGCGACCCGCGTCATCGGGTCGTCCTTGTCGAGGGAGACGGCGACGTCGGCGGCCGCCAGCGCCCCGGCGGGGTCGTGGTCGGCGCCGCGGACGTCGGCGAGGGTGAGCCACACCTCGAGGGCGAAGTCGGTGGCGGCCTCCTTCTTCGTCTCGGCGTCGTCGGCGGCGACGTCGGGGGCCTCGCCCTTCTTGAGGCGGCGGGCGAGGTCTTCGAGCATCGGGCGGGCGGTCTGCACGTCGTCGAGGGCGTCGAGCAGCAGCGTCGCGAGGCGCAGCTTCACGATCATGGAGCGGCCGTTGTCCTCGAGGGCCTCTTCGGCGGCGGCGATGGCCTCGTCGACGAGGTCTTCCGAGACGAGGACGTCGACCTCGAGCAGGCGGACCTCGGGGTGGCGGCCGTCGAGGCGGCGGGCCTCGTCGAGGAGCCGGCGGGCGTCCTGGACGCGGTCGTCGTAGAGGGCTTCGTGGGCTTCGTCGATGAGATCGGTCAGGCGGCTCATGGCGACGGGGTCGCCCATGACGACGGGGCTGGCAAGTCGGGGGCGCCCCTCCCCCGCGCGAACGCCGCACGTGACGCGATGCGGTATCGACGGCGGCCGGTGCCGTCGGCCCTGGTTGCGCCGAAATCCGCCCGAATCGGCTAACAGCCCTGTCGACGTGTTTCCGATCGGATCCGGGCACCCGCCCCACAGATCTGCCGAAAACACCTACATCCCGGTTTCTCGCCGTTTCTGGAGCGTCCGATGGCCATTTCGATGAACCCCGCGAACCTCGCCGCCGCGCAGAACTTCCTGAAGACGATGGGCATGGCGGTGGATCCGGCGTCGTCCCGCGGCGTGAAGGTCTCGGTCGAGGAGGCCCAGCAGCTGGCGACGGCGTTTGAGGCCATCCCCGACGCCGGCACGAAGAAGGCGGTCGGCGCCGCGCTGCTGGGCCTCATCCAGATGGACCTCTTCGAGGTCCCGAGCAAGACCGCCCAGGACGTCATCGCGAAGGTCGTCGGCAAGCCGACGGACCAGGTGTTCTCGGCCCGCGAGAAGGCCGAGCTCGTCGGCGGCGCCAGCATCAAGACGGTGGCGGCGGCGACGATGGGGCTGCTGGCGAAGATGCCGAACCTCGACAAGGCCCAGGTGGAGAAGCTCACGAAGGGCCTCGAGACCATCGCCCCCGAGGCGAAGAACCTCGTGTTGTCGGTGCTCAACAAGCTCGGCAAGGACGGCGAGCTGAAGTTCCAGCCCGACGCGCGCTCGTCGTTTACGAAGGCCTACGCAAAGGCCGAGGCCCAGAGTGAGGGCGCGGTCGGCAAGTTCGAGGAGAACTTCTCGACGAAGGCCGACGGCGCGATGGAGTTCTTCGCGAGCCAGATGGCGGCGTCGCCGTACTTCGAGGACCGCCTCGCGGCGCTGATGTTCATGATCTGCGCCAAGACCATGAAGGAGGTCGACAACGACCTCCGCTCCCTCGACAACACCGTCCAGAAGGACAACAAGAAGGGCGCTGGCAAGCCCGGCACGCCCGCCGGCAAGCCCGGCACCATCGGTGGTGCAGCGACGGGCCAGACCGGCCAGATCACGAATGGTCCGGGTCAGGTGCAGAGCCCGACGCAGCAGCTGCGCACGTCGTACGAGGCCGTCGTGCAGTCGGCGGCCGCCCAGCGCGGCAACGACGGCATCATCACCGAGAGCGAGGCGAAGGCCCTCGTCGGCAAGCTCGACGGGATCGCGCCGCCCGAGGCGAAGCTCCTGCAGGCCGAGGCGATGGGCCGCGCGCTCCTCGCCACCGGTGGCGGCGACCTCACGCCCGAGATGAAGCCGCTGGCCGACTGGGTCGAAAAGACCACCGGCAAGCCGCTGGCCCAGGTGGCCGACGCGAAGGCCCTCTACGAGGCGAAGACGCCGCTCGCCCAGACGATCGGCGGCAGCGACAAGCTCGAGAACAAGGTGGCCGCCTTCATCCTCGAGGGCGTCTTCGGCGACGGCAAGGCGCCGAAGCTGCAGGCCGTGATGAGCGAGATGAAGCCACTGTTCTCGGCGATGGAGAACCAGGTCACCGGCCGCACCGTCGAGCAGGCGCGCGCCGAGGCGCCAAAGACCTCGCAGCACAGCCAGAACATCGAGGACCGCTTCGGCCGCATCGCCGAGGCCGTGAAGACCGGCAAGGTGCCGATGGGCGAGCTCGCCAATGTGGCGAAGAGCATGGTGGATCGCCTGCCGATCCCCGGCGACAAGAAGCCCATCCTCGACGGCATCACCGCCGGCCTCACCGCCATCGCCGCCGACAAGACCGTCGACGTCAAGAGCGTCTTCGGCAAGGCCGTCGCCCCCCTCGTCGCCGATGCCACGAAGGGCAGCGCCGAGCACGACACACTCGTGGGTGGCGCCGTCGATCGCGTGAAGAACGCGGTCGCCGAGCAGCTCTTCAACGAGGGTGACGCCGGCCGTCCCCTCTCGCCCGACGCCGCGAAGCAGGCCCTCGAGGGGGCCCTGCAGAACGCGAAGGGTCAGGTCCTCGCCGAGGGCCAGAAGAACGGCTACTCGCCGGCGCAGCTCGAGGCCCTGGGGGCCGCCTTCGAGCACGAGGCCAACCCGGTGCGCGCCGAGCTGGCGAAGACCGGCACGCTGAAGGCGACCGAGCCGCGCGGCTTCAACACCGACGCCGCCAACCCGACCGGCACCGACGAGAGCCGCTCGCGCCAGATCATGTTCGAGACGCTCAAGCTCAAGATGACGCGCCTCTCCGAGATGATGCAGGCCATGAGCAACATCCTCAACGCCGTGCACCAGACGGCCGAGAACGCCATCCGCGCCATCCGCTGACGTCGCCGGCGAGCCCGGCTGCCGGAGCGACCCGCCGCGAGGCGGGTTGTCTCTTTCGTGGGCCCGGGCGGGGCGCTACGACAGGGCCATGAACAGCAGCGAGCGCCGCGACGACGACATCCTCTGGGCCGCCCTCGGCGAGCCCGGCACCACCGAGCAGCGGCGCGCCGTCGTCGCCGCCTTCGCCCTCATGGCCGTCGCCGACGGCGAGGCCAGCCCGGCCGAGGTGCTCGCGTTTCGCACGAAGGTGGGGGACTCGAAGGTCTTTGCCGCCTTCGACCTGCCGGCCCTGTGGGCCGACTTCGACGACCTCGTCGCCCGCCTGCTGCGCCACGAGCCCGGCGCCCTCGACGAGGTGAACCACCGGCTGCGCGGCGCCGACGACCCCGACAGCCGCGAGGTCGTCATGGCTGCCGCGCGCGCGGCGCTGGTGGCCGACGGCGCCGACGCCGACCGCGAGGAGGTCGTCATCGCCCACATCGCGAAGCAGATCGGCCTCAGCGGCGAGGCCTGAGCGTCAGTTCGAGCAGCCGCCGTTGCCGCACTCGCAGTCGGGGCTGTTGTCGCAGGTCTGACCGGCGCCGAAGGCGGCGCAGCCGTCGTCGGTACAGGCGCACGAGGAGAGGTCGCACTCACACGGGCCTTCGCAGGCCGGGCCACCTTGCGAGGTGTCGATGTTGCAGTCGGGCCCATCGCAGGTGCAGGTGTCGCCGGTGCAGGAGCAGCCGGCCCCCTCGCAGTCGCAAATGGGGTTGTCACAGCTGGTGTCGCCGTCGCCAGGCGGGGTGTCGGTCTCGCCGGTGAGGAGGGGGGCGACGCCGTTGGCGATGCCACAGCCACCAAGACAGAGCAGGGCAGTCAGCAGGATGGTGCGCATCAGCGGGCTCCCTTGTCGTCGTCGGATGGGGCGAACAGCAGCATGCCGAGGCCGGTCAGCATGAGGCCGGGCCCGATGACGCAGTAGGTCGCGGGCCAGAGGAAGTCGACGCCGTCGAGGGTGTCGTCGGACGACGTCGGCGAGAGGTTGTCGGCGGCGATGGTGCCGGCGGCGAGCGCGGCGCCCGAGCCGACGAGAGGATCGCCCCCGACGACGTGGTCGTGACCGCCGGGGCCGGCACCATCGTGGCGCCGGTGAGGGGAGCCGTGAGCTCGCGCAGCGGGCCGGGAACGGCCGCGGGCAGGGCGTCGACGCCGTCGGCCTTCACGGCCACCCGGTTCACGGCCTGCGTCGTCTGGCTGTCGAAGAGGTTGAGGTTCAGCACGACGGTGCCGCCAAGCGTGCCGGCGTCGCCGAAGATGACGTAGCGGGCACCCATCGCCCCGGCGAGCTCGGCGAGGCAGCTCTCGTCGCCGCAGCCGACGGCCTGGCGATCCCCCTCGAGCTCGGCGAGGCGCTGCACCTCGGCGGCGGAAATGACGTCGAGGGAGGCGTCCTTCGCCAGCTCGACGATGATGAGGCCGGCGATGGTCGAGGTCGTCGCGGCGTCGAAGCTCTTCGATGCCGGCTCCAGCACGAGCACGCGGGGCCGGGCGGGCAGGACCGACGGTGCCCCGGCGCGCAGGGCCGGCGACAACAGGAACAGACACAGCAGGGCGGCGACACACATGGCCGGTCCGTAGCCCATCACATCCTCAGCCGTCGCGTCGTATGCCGTGGGTGCACAGCCCGGGTGCGACGCATCACGTCGGCGGGCGCCACGCGCAGGCGGCCTCGACGAGGTCGAGCACGGCCTGCCGTAGCGGTGCGGCCCGGTCGTCGAGCCAGGCGAAGCTCCCCTCGTCCATGTAGAGGTCGCGGTTGACCTCGACCTGGATGGCGTGGACGCCCCGCAGCGGCCGGCCATGCTGGCGGGTGATGTAGCCGCCCATGTAGGGGTCATTGGGGAGCACGGTGTAGCCCCGGGCGGCGAAGTGCGCGCCGACGAGCCCCGACAGCGACGGCGCACAGGAGGCGCCGCGGACGTCGCCGGGGACGATGTCGGCCCGGCGCGCGCCGGGGTCGGTGTGGCCCGGGCGCCCCGTCGAGGGCATCGAGTGCATGTCGAGCAGGACCGCGAAGCCGAAGCGCTGGCGGCGCTCCTCGAGCAGGGTCTCGAGGGCCTGGTGGTAGGGCGCGTGGATGCGGGCCCGCCGGCTGTTCACCTCGTCGAGGCGCAACGGCCGTCGCAGCACCTGGCCCCCGTCGGTGGTCGTGCGCCAGCACAGGCCGCGGGCCGAGGGCCGGGCCGGGCGTTGCACCTCGGGGCAGACCTCGCGGTCGACGTCGTCGGGGGCGCGGTTGATGTCGACGATGTAGCGGCTGACGAGGGCCTCGACGACGACGACGCCGTGGCGGGTCGCGCCCTCGACGAGGCGGTCGACGTGGAGGTCGGCGTCGCGCAGCAGGGCATTGCCCGAGATGGCGAGCAGGGCGGCGTCTTCGTCGGGGACGAGGGTGCCGGCGTGCGGGACGCTCACGACCACCGGTGTCGCGGGGAGCCCGCGATCGGGGTGGTGCAGGCGGAACGTCGGCGATCCCATCCCGGCAAGGCTATCGGCCGGCGCGGCGATGCGCATCACCCCGGATGCGCGGCGGGCACGCCCGGCCTCAGGCGGCCTCGCCCTCGATGCCGAAAAGGGCGAGGGGCTCCTGCCGACCGCGCACCGTCGCGGTGCCGAGCGCCACGAGGGGCACGCTGTCGCCGACGAGGGCGGCGGTGGCGCCCGAGAGCAGCGTGCGCCGGTGGTGTTCCTTGGTGAGCGATTCCAGCCGCGAGCCGACGTTCACGGTGTCACCGATCACGGTGTACTGCATGCGCCGCGGCGAGCCGATGTTGCCGGCGACGAGCTCACCGGTGTGCACGCCGATGCCGATGCGGATCGGGGCCTTGCCCGCCGCCACACGCCGCTCGTTGAGGACGTCGAGCCGCTCGCCCATCGTCCGGGCGCAGGCGACGGCGGCGCGGGCATCGGCCTCGACGCTGCCCCGGCTCACCGGGACGCCAAAGACGGCGAGGACGGCGTCGCCGATGAACTTGTCGAGGACGCCGCCGTGCTCGAGCACGCAGTCCACCATCATCTCGAGGAACTCGTTGAGGAAGGCCACGACCTCTTCGGGAGAGAGCTGCTCGGAGAGCGTCGTGAAGCCGCGGATGTCCGAGAACAGCACCGTCGCCGTGCGTCGCTCGCCGCCGAGGCGGATGCGGCCGGCAAGGATCTCGTCGGCGACCTGCTGGGTGACGTAGCGGCCGAAGGTCTCCTTCAGCAGCTCGCGCTGCTTGAGCCCGTCCACCATGTGGTTGAACGCCGAGGACACCTCACCAAAGGTGTCGAGGGCGTCGATGCGGGCGCGCGTGTCGAGCTGCCCGCGCCCGATCTCGAGGAGCCGCTCGCGCAGGTGACCGGCCGGCCGTGAGATGGCCCCGAGGGCGCCAAAGACCTGCCCCGACGTCGTGACGACGTAGAGGATGACGATGACGATGACCGCCGCCATGCCCGGGCTCTTGCCGTAGCGCAGCACGAGGTAGCCGAGGGTCGGCCAGGCGACGCCGAGGGTGAAGACGAGCCCGGCGAGGTGGTGGAAGGTCCGATAGCCACCGACCTCGCCGAGGTGATCGAGGCGCCCGTCGGGCAGGAGCACCGGAGCCACCCGGGTCGTGACGAGCCGCTGCAACACATAGCCGTGGGCCGTCGCCGTGATGACCGCGAGGCAGAGGCTGCCGACGAAGAACACCGGCCACGGCGCCGCCTGCACCTGCTGGTCGACAATCGCCATCGAGAAGACCACGCCGATGACGACGGTGATGCCGATGACCACGCCGAGGATGCGGCTCGGCAGACGCAGCGCGGCCACGACGTCGTCGGCGGGCAGCTGCGTCGGCGCCGTGCCGTTCGCGAGCGCCGCCTGCAGCCGCCCCAGCGGGCGTGCGAGCCACCAGGCGACCGGGGCGGCCCCGACGACGAGGAAGGCGCTGTAGGCGAGGACGCCCGCCACGAGGCGGGCGCCGATCTCATCGTCGTGGTCGAGGGCGAAGAAGCCGCCGATGCCGGCCGTGAAGACGAGCACCACCGCCACGAGGCGGCCCCAGATCGGCAGGAAGCCGGGCAGCGTCGGGCGCGTCGCCGTGCTCGTCGCCGTGGTGGTCGCCGGGGCGGTCGACGTCGTCATGCGGCCTCTCGTCGTCGTCGGCGCTCAGGTGCTGCGGCGGGCCGCAGGGTTCTCACCGACGATCTCGCCATTCTCCCACACGTAGAAGCCGCGGCCGCTCTTTCGACCCAGGTGTCCCAGCTTCACGAGGCGCTTGAGCAGGCGCGGCGGACGGAAGCCGTCGGTGCCGAGCTCGGCGAAGAGGCCCTCGCTGATCGCGCAGCGCACATCGAGACCCACGAGGTCCGACAGCGCGAGCGGCCCCATCGGGTGGCCGTAGCCGAGCTTCATCGCCTGGTCGATGTCGGCCGCCGACGCCACGCCCTCCTCGAGCATGCGCATCGCCTCGTTGCCCAGACAGATGCCAAGGCGGCTCGTGGCGAAGCCCGGCGCGTCGTTGACGACGATGGCGGTCTTGCCGAGCCGGCCCGCGAGCTCCTTCGCCTCGTCGACGGTGTCGCCCGAGGTGAGGGGCCCGCGCACGATCTCGAGGAGCTTCATGATGTGGACGGGGTTGAAGAAGTGCAGGCCGACGACGCGATCCGGCCGCTTCGTCGCCGCGGCGATCTCGGTGATCGACAGCGACGAGGTGTTGCTCGCGAGCAGCGATCCCTCGGGCATCAGCCGGTCGGCCTCGGCGAAGAGCTGCTTCTTCAGCTCCATCCGCTCGGGGATCGCCTCGACGAAGAGCTGCGCCGACGACAGCACCGCCGTCGACGTCGACGTCGCGAGGCGGGCGAGGGCGGCGTCGCGGTCGGCCTCGCTGACCTTGCCCTTCTTCACACCGAGGGCGAGGTTCTCCTCGATCTTCTTCTGGCCGGCGGCGAGGACCTCGGCGTTGAGGTCGACGAGGGTCGTTCGGTGCCCGGCCTGACAGAGCACCTGGGCGATGCCGTGACCCATGGTGCCGGCACCGACGACGACGGCCTGCTTCAACTGCATCTGATCCTCCTGCGGTGGGTTGCCACGATGACGCCCGCTCCATCGCCCACGGCGTTCCTCCCCGCAAGCCGCGACGGTAGCCGGGGGGCATGAACGAGGTCGTCGACGCCCGCTGGGATCGCCCCGATCAGGAAGAAGAGCGCCGACGTGGCCTGCGCTGGCTCGCGCTGCTGCGCTGGTGGGCGGCGTCGGGCGCCATGCTCGGGGTCCTGCTCAGCATCGCCCTGTCGTGGGGCTTCCTGTCGACGCCGGCCATCGTCTCGGGCCTCGTCGCCATGGTCGTCGTCAACGCCGTGCTGCTCGTGCGCACCCGTGGCGACGTGCGCCTCGACCGCAACGAGCTGCTGCTGCACGCCGCCGTCGACATGCTCATGCTCACGTGGCTGCTGGCCTGGTCCGGCGGCGTCGAGAACCCGCTCTCGATGGCCTACGCCTTCCACGTCGTCCTCGGGGCCCTGCTCAACGGTCGTCGCGGCGTGCTCTTCGCCCTGGCGGGCAGCCTCGCCTGCATGGGCGGCCTGTGGGCCCTGCAGCTCACGCACCTGCTGCCGGTGCCACCCCTCAAGGAGCCGCCGACGCTCCTGTGGGCCCTGTCGCTCGGGCTGCTCGTCACGGGCCTCGCCTACCTCGCCCACGTCACCGCCGAGCGCACGGCGCTGGCGCGCGAGCGCGTCCGCCAGAAACAGGAGGACAGCGCCCAGGCCCTCGGCCTCCTCCTCGAGATGCTCACGGCGCTGAAGGTCGGCGTCGAGGTGCGCGACGAGCACGGCCGCACGATCCTTGAGAACGCCGGCAACGTCGCCTCCACGCCGGCGGCGGCCTCGGCCATCGAGCGGGCGCGGCAGATCCTCGACGTCGACGCCACCGTCCCCGGCGGCGCCGAGCCCCGCCGCGTCACCGAGCGCCTCAGCCTCGGCAAGGCCGCCGATGGCAACGCCGAGCGCGTCGTCGAGCTCATCGCCCTGCGGCCCTCGCACCCGCGGGTGCGCCACGCCTTCCTCACCGTCGACCGGACCGACAGCCTGCTCGTCGAGCAGCGGCACGTGATGCTCGAGCGCTTCGCCACCCTCGGGCGGGCGATGCAGGGCGTGGCCCACGAGCTCAACACCCCGCTGACGACGATGCTGACCCTCGCCCGCGACGTGCAGGCGGCGCTGCAGACGGCGTCGCTGCCGGCAGCCCTGCGTGCCGACGTCGAAGAGAGCCTTGCGCTCATCGTCGAGGAGACCCGCCGCTGCCGCTCCCTCACGCAGTCGCTGCTGTCGACGGCCAACGAGAGCGGCCGACGCCGGGGCCTGCCGGCCTCCCTCGACGAGGTGGCCCGGCGCGCGACCCGCATGGTGGGGGGCCCCGCCGACGCCGTCGTCCTCGACAAGAGCCTCGCCGGCATCGACGGCGTCGACGCCGACCGCGTCGTACAGATCCTGATGAACCTCATCCAGAATGCCCTCGCCGCCACCACCGACGTCGACGACCCCGAGGATCCCCGGGTCTGGGTCCGCGCCGAGGTCGACGGCGGGCGCGTGCACCTCACGGTGCGGGATCGTGGCCCCGGGCTGCCCCCCGAGGTCCGCGGTCGCCTCTTCGAGCCCTTCGTGACGACGAAGGCCGAGGGCACGGGCCTCGGCCTCTACACCTGCCAGCAGCTCGCCCGCGAGCTCGGCGGCGCGCTCACCCTGCAGGACAATCCCGACGGACCAGGTACCCTCGCCGAGCTCACGCTGCCGCTGTCGGCGTGACGGTTCGACCACATGGACGGCGTCGGGAGGCGGCGCGGATGTAGGCCCCGGGCGCACCCGGCGGGGCGTTTTTCGTGATCTTGCTTGGAGTTGGTCGCTACACTTCAAGTATGTCCGAGGTGCGATCAGCGCGCATCGTCGCGGTGGGGGGCGGCAAGGGCGGCGTCGGCAAGACGCTCGTCGCGACCAATCTCGCCCTCGCGCTGGCGGGCCGCGGACAGCGGGTCCTCCTCGTCGACGCCGACCTCGGCGGCGCCAACGTCCACACCGTTCTCGGCGTGCCGCCGCCGCTCGTCACCCTCTCCGACGTCGTGTCGCATCGTGCGACGCTCGACGACGTCACCGTCGGCACCCCGTACGAGAACCTGCGCTTCGTCTCGGGCGCCCTCGACGATGTCGGCGCCGCCAACCCGCAGCACGCGTCGAAGATGCGGCTCCTGCGCCAGCTCGGCCAGCAGCGCTACGACGTCGTCGTCCTCGATCTCGGCGCCGGCACCGCCTTCAACACGCTCGACTTCTTCCTCATCGCCCACACCGGCATCCTCGTGGTGCTGCCCGAGCCCACCAGCGTCGAGAACGCCTACCGCTTCCTGAAGGCCACCTTCCTGCGCCGCATGGCCGTGATCGAGAAGGCCTACGGCATCAAGGACCTCGTCGACGAGGCCCGCAGCCAGCGCGGCGGCGGCAGCCTGCACACCCCCGCCGACCTGCTCGCGGCCATCGCCGCCAGAAACCCCGACGTCGGCCGCGTCGTCTATGAGCAGATGAGCCGCTTCGTGCCCCGGCTCGTGTTGAACCAGGCCCGCCGCGGTACCAGCGAGGGCATCGACGACGCCACCGTCGCCTTCGACATGGCGAGCGCGTGTCGGCGCTTCCTCGGCCTCCGTCTCGACGTGCTCGGGGTCCTCCCCGACGACGACGCCGCGCGCAAGGCGATCCGCCTGCGCCAGCCGCTGCGGTTGGTGGCGCCGCTGTCGCCCATCGGTCGCGCCCTCGACGCCCTCGCCGAGAAGGTCATGCTCTCACCCATCGAGGCCGAGGTGAGCGCATGACGACGACGTCGCCGCCGCCTCCCTTCGCCGGCGAGCAGCCGGATCGGCCGCGCGGCGCCGCGACCTGGTACGACGTCCTCGACGTCCCGCGCGACGCCGACGTCGCGACCATCCAGCAGGCCTACGAGCGCGCCATCGCCCTCATCGAGGGCAAACACCTCGGCGCCTACTTCGTCCTGGATCCGGCGGCGACGGCGACGGCCCGCAAGGACATCGAGGCCGCCTTCGCCATCCTCGCCGACGACGATCGCCGCCACGCCTACGACCGGTCCCTCATCGGCGACGACACCGACGGCCCCCTCACGCTGCCCATGTCGACACCGCCCGGGGCCGCGCGCCCGTCGACGCTGCCAGCGTCGCAGACGCCGAGGGCGGCCCTGCGCTTCCTCGCCCCCGTCGACAGCACCCCGGTCGCGGGCTCGCCCCTCGTCAAGGAGGCGCCGCCGTCGACGCCAGCGACGTCGACGCCAACGCCGTCGCCCCACGCCGGCTCCAGCAAGGAGACTTCGTCGGGGCGCTCGGTGGGCGGGATCGCCTTCGCGCCGCCGTCGACCGACGTCGAGGCCCCGGCGCCCGGCGCTCCCATCGCCCCCACCGCCGCCACGACGACGTCGACATCGCTGCCGACGCTGCCCCCGACGAGCCTGCCGCCGATGGACGCGACGTTGCCGCCCCTCACGCTGCCGCCCCAGGCGCCTCGGCGCATCGAGGTGCCGGCGACGGCGACGCCCACGCCGCCGCCGGGGCTCATGAACCTCGACGGCGAGGTCAACGGGCAGACGCTGCGGCGGCTGCGGGAGTTCCGGGGCCTGAGCCTCGATGAGCTCGCCGAGGCCACCAAGATCCGGCGGCCCTACCTCGCCGCCATCGAGGCCCAGGACTTCGAGAACCTGCCGAGCCGGGTCTACCTGCGGGGCTTCCTGACCCAGATCGCCCGCGTCCTGCGCGTCGACAAGAACCGCCTCGCCGACGGCTACCTCGCCTTCATCGCCCGCTTCGGCGGCTGAGACCCGGCCGGCGTCGAAGTAGCCCCCGCGCTGGACCCTCTGCTAGAACCGCTTCCATGGCAGCCCCCATCGATACGCCGGAGCGCGCGATCCGCCTGGCCCGCACCATCGCCTCGGACATCTCCCTCTACAACGAGGAGAAGATCCTGCGGGGCCTCGCCGAGGACAAGCTCTTCACCGAGCTGCGCGACGAGATCGAGGAGGGCCGCGAACTCTACCGGACCCGCGTCGCCCCCGACCTCTACGATCGCACCAACTTCTTCGACCGCGCCGTCGTCGACATCATCTTGAAGTCGAAGGGCCACGTGAAGTCGAAGATCTGGTGACGACGGCCGTTCCCGGGATCGCCCGCGAGCCCGACGACATCGACGACACAGAAGACGGCGACGAGGAGCTGCTCCCGCTCCCGTCGTCGTCATCGTCTGGGCCGTCGGCGCCGCCCGGCCCCCTCACCTTCACCGCGCCCTTCGGGGGTGCCCGCCTCGACGCCGTCCTCGCCGGGGCCGAAGTCCTCGCCGGCCTCGGCCTGTCGCGCTCGCGCCTCAAGTCCCTCGTCGAGGAGGGCCAGGTCGTTGTGGGCGGCGTCGTCGTCACGCGTGGGGCGACGAAGCTGCGCGGCGGCGAGAAGGTCACCGTGACGGTCCCAGCGCCGGCGCCCGTCGAGCTCGTTGCCGAGGACCTGCCCCTGTCGCTCGTGTGGGACGACGAAGACCTCTGCGTCGTCGACAAGCCCGCCGGCCTCGTCGTGCACCCGGGCGCGGGGCACGCGCGCGGCACCGTCGCCAACGCGCTGCTGCATCGCTTCCCGGGGCTGTCCATCTCGGGGGAGCGGCGTCCGGGCATCGTGCACCGCCTCGACAAGGACACCTCGGGCCTGCTGGTGGTGGCGAAGAACGACGTCACGCTGCAGGCGCTGCAGGCCCAGTTCGTCGCCCGCACCGTCGAGAAGCGCTACCTCGCCCTGAGCCTCGGGGCCCCCGGCGACGTCGGCGTCGTCGTCGACATCCAGACCGGCCACCGCCGCGCCGACAACGACCGCCGCCGCTTCACGACCCGGGTGCCACCGCCTGCGCCGGGGAGCGCGTCGACGGTGCGCTTCGCCCACACGGTGGCGGTGACGCGGGCGCTGCGCGACGGCGTCGCCGTCGTCGACGTCACTTTGCATACGGGGCGCACGCACCAGATCCGGGCCCACCTCGCCGACCGCGGCCACCCCCTGCTCCAGGACACGCTCTATGGCGGCGGCCACGCCGAGCGGCGCCTGCCGACGGGGCCGGTGCGGGACGCGGTGGTGCGGCTGTCGCGGCAGGCGCTGCACGCGGTGTCATTGGCCTTCACGCAGCCGCGAACGGGGCAGCGCCTGGCGCTGACGTCGACGGTGCCGCCGGACCTGCAGGCCATCATCGCCGCCGTGGCGGGGCCGGACGAGGGGTCGGGGGCAGGATTCGTCGTCAAGTCGACGACGCGATAGACTCCCCGGGTGATTTCCCGCTCTCGGAGCGACGGCACCGCCACGGCGACGGCCCAGCTCCCCATCCCGGATCAGATCGGTCGCTACCAGGTGATCGATCGACTCGCGACCGGCGGGATGGCCGAGGTCTTCATCTGCGTCGAGCGTCAGCTCGCCGGGCTCGAACGGCTCGTCGTCGTCAAACGCATCCTGCCCCATCTCGCCGTGCACGAGTCCTTCGTCGAGATGTTCCAGGCGGAGGCCCGCTACACGATCAACGTGAACCACCCGAACGTGGTGAAGATCCACGAGCTCGGCGAGGACAGCGGCCTGCCGTACCTGTCGATGGAGTACGTGCCGGGCTGCTCGCTGCGCGACCTCCTCGTCGCCGCCATCGAGGCCGGCCGCCCGCTGCCCCCCGGCGTCGCCGTCGGCCTCGCGATCCAGGCCTGCGCCGGCGCCCACGCCGCCCACGAGCTCACCGATGCCCGCGGCCGACCCCTTGGCCTCGTGCACCGGGACATCTCACCGCACAACCTGATGGTCACCGTCGACGGGCACGTGAAGCTCCTCGACTTCGGCATCGCCAAGGCCACCGAGGACAGCGGCCTCGACAACACCCGCACCGGCACCCTCAAGGGCAAGGTGCACTACATGGCGCCGGAGCAGTGCAAGCAGGAGCCGCTCGACAGGCGCGCCGACGTCTTCGCCCTCGGCGTCGTCGCCTGGGAGCTGCTCGCGAGTGAGCGCCTGTTCAAGCGCGACAGCGAGCTCGAAGCCATGCAGGCCATCGTCGCCGGCGACGTCCGCGACCTGCGCGCGATCCGCAAGGACCTGCCCACCATCGTCGTCGCCGCCGTCGAGAAGGCGCTGCAGCCGAAGAAGGAGTCGCGCTTCCAGACCGCCGACGCCATGAAGCGCGCCCTCGTCGACGCCGCCCGCGGCTTCGACACGAGCCCCGAGGCCATCGCCGCCTTCCTCAAGCCGCTGCTCGGCGAGGTGCTTGAGAAGCGCCGCCAGGGCTTCCTCGACGCGTCGCGCTCCCGGCGGGCGCCCCGCGACCTGTCGACGACGCGCACCGGGACCCGCTCGCGCTCCTTCGCGCCCGACGACGAGGGCGACTCCACCGTCGCCGACAAGCCCGGCGCCCAGCGGGTGATGAGCGCCGCCCACGAGCGCATCGGCGCCGTCGACGACCCCGCCGCCTTCGACGACCTCGCCGACATGGAGACCGTCCGCGCCCGCGGCGGAGGCTTCCCGACCGAGGGGCCGCCGCCGTCGCCGGGGGGTACCGCACAGACCGTGGCCCAGAGCATCGGCTCGACGTCGCAGCCGTCGTTGCCGTCGTTGCCAGGCGTGCCCGCGCCGGTGGCGAAGCGGCGCCCGTGGCTCACGGCGGTGGCGGTGGCGGCGCTGTCGTGCGCCGTCGTCCTCGCCGTCGTGCTGGTGCCGCGCCTGCGGGGCCCGAGCGTGAGCGGGCCGCCGCTCGTGCTGGCGTGGCCGCCGACGGTCGAGCCGGCGCAGCTGCAGCAGGAGCTGCAGGTGCTCGATCGGCTCCTCGAGGAGGCCACGCACCGCCCCGTCGAGATCCGCCTGCAGCCCTCCTACGACGCCGTCGTGACGTCGTTGAAGGAAGGCAGCGCCGCCTTCGGCATCCTGCCCCCGTTTCTGTTCGTGACGGCCCGCAAGGAGATGCCCGGCCTCGTGCCGCTTGCGACCAAGCTCGTCGACGGCAGCGCCGGCAGCGACGGCGTCATCCTCGTGCGCGAGGAGAGCGACATCACGACGATGGCCGACCTCAAGGGCAAGACCTTCTGCTACCCCGACAAGAAGTCGACGTCGGGCTACCTGCTGCCGCGCGCGGCGATGCGGCAGGCGGGCCTCGACCCCGACGTCGACGTCGTCGCCCACTTCTCCGGCAACCACACCCAGGTCATCAAGGACCTCGCCGCCGACGTCTGCCCGGCGGGCGCCACCTACTCGGGCGGCTACCTCGCCGCCGACCGCGCGGGCATCAAGGTGGCCCGCACGCGCCAGCTCGCCATCACCGGCCGCTCGCCGCAGGACATGGTGGTGGCGTCGCCGACGGCGCCGTCGACGGACCGGGCCATCTTCGGCGCGGCGCTGCTCGCCCTCGACCCGAAGAAGTCCCTCGGGCAGGAGACGGTGGGCGTGCTGGAGCGCATCTCCGGCTTCTCGGTGCCGCGCCTCGCCGACTACGACGCCCTCGAGAAGCTGCTGCCCGAAAAGCCGTGACGCTCAGGCGTGGGCGGCGAGCTCGTCGGCGAGGCGGGCGAGGAGTCCCACGGTACCCTCGCGGCGACTCGCGCCGCCGTCGTTGCCGTCGAGGAACACGCTGTGCTCGGTGATCACGAGCGTGGTGCCGCCGTCCTTCGCCACGAACTCGAGCGAGGCGAGCGACGTCGACATCGGCGCGCCATTGAAGTTCATGTGGTAGGCGTAGACCATCCGCGTGTCGACGACGACGTCGGTGTACCAGCTCTCCAGCGTCATCGGCGGACCACCCACCGGCGAGAAGCGACACCGCTCGAAGCCACCGACGCGGCAGTCGAGCTCGTAGTGGGTGATGACGAAGCCCGGACCCTCGGCGAACCAGCGGCGCTTCTTCACCGGGTCGGTGAAGGCGGCGAACACGCGCGACGGCGGCGCCGCGTAGTGGCGCTCGACGGTGAAGGTGCGGTGGATCGGGGCGGTTGTCGTCGTCATCGGGCGCTACTCCCAGGTCTGGCTGCAGGTGGTGCGGCGGGGGCGCGGCCCCTCGTCCTCGTCGCGGGGTAAAAACGGCGCCGCCGTCGTCGTCGTCGCCGTCGCCGTGGGCGTCATCCTCGGCGCCGCGGCGGCCTCCTCGTCGAGCAGGGCGCCAGGCTGGTCGAGGCGGCGGTGCCAGAGGGCGAGGTGCTGGGCGAACCAGGCGTCGGCGGCGCGCAGGGTCTCTCCCTGCAGCTCGACGGTGCGGACCCGCCCGACCTTCTGGCTGCGCACGAGCCCGCAGGCCTCGAGGAGCTGCAGGTGCTGGCCGATGGCCGACAGCGACACCGGAAACGGCGCGGCCAGCTCGCTCACCGAGGCCGGCCCGGCCGACAGGCGCTCCACCATCGCCCGCCGGGTCGGGTCGGCCAGGGCGGCAAAGACCGCATCCAGACGCAAATGGTGAAGCATGGGCTTCAGTATTGGTCGACGCAGTGGAAACAGTCAAGCAATTTCTTCAATGAAGCCGCCTTGATGACTGAACGGATGTTCTGTAGATTCGGTCCACCAGCCGAGGAGTCCCCATGTCGATCGCCGCCGCCGCCACCACCTCCCAGGACGTCATGGAGGCCACCCTGTGGGTGAGCCGGGGCTGGCGGGCGAAGGTCGTGAAGAACGAGGACGACGACGGCTGGGCCGTCGAGATGTACCGCGTCGGCGACGCCGAGCCGGCCCTCGTGGGCCCGTGGACGATGGGGCGCGACAAGAAGAACCCGAAGCCCCTCAACGCGAAGGACTTCGCGACGCTGGTGAAGACGGCCAGCGAGGTCCTCGACCGCGCCGCCGCCGCCCAGCGCGCGGCCCTGCACAAGTCCATCGACATCGTCGTCGGTGACGCGAAGGTCCGCGTCGACCTCGACATCGCGCCCGACGAAGACGACCCCCATGCCATCGTCACGGCCGTCGACCTCGCCAGCGGTGAGGAGCTGCGGCGTATGCGGGTGCTGCCGAACTGGAAGCTCACCGGCCGGAGTGCCCAGGACGTCGTCGCCGGCAAGGTGGGGTGAGCAGGCTTGCCGTGCCCGGGCCACGCCTACGCAGGCAGGCGACGCTGGATCGTGAATCGGCACCCCCCGACGCGGGCGTAGTCGAGCCGGGCCTCGGCCTGGCGCGCCAGGGACTGGACAATGCGCAGGCCAAGTGTGGTCGGTCGCTCCAGGAGTGACGCATCGAGGCCGGGACCTTCGTCGGCGACGACGAGGGTCATCGCATCGGCGTGCTTGCGGAGCTCCACGCCGACTCCAGCGGCGCCCGCGTGCTTGATGGCGTTCGTGAGGAGCTCGTTGACGATCAGCCCCAGTGGGACCGCGACGTCGATGGGGACACAGACGGGGTCGGCGTGAAAGGCGACGGGGCGGGTGACGGCGAGGGATCGCCGCACCCCCTCCGTGAGGCGGGCGAGGTAGGCGCTGAGGTCGACCACCTCAATCGAGTCTCCCTGAAAGAGCGATTGGTGGACGAGGGCCATGGCCTGGATGCGGAGGGCGCTGTCGCGCATGGCGGCGACGGCACCCGGGTCGGGGTTGGCGGTCTGCTGCAGGTTCAAAAGGCTCGATACAATCTGCAGGTTGTTCTTCACGCGATGGTGCACCTCGCGAACCAGCAGCTGCTGTTGGGCCAGAATCTGTTGGAGCCGCTGCAGCGCGAGCTGGCGCTCGGTCACATCGAGAATCCCGACCAGGAACATGTCCTCGATGGTGCTGATGCCGATCTCGAGCTCGATAGCTGCGCCGTCGAGTCGTCGTGCGGCGAAGCTCCGGGTCCCCGACATCGGCCGTTCGCTGGATGAAAAGCCATCTCGAAGCGCGCGATGGCGCTCCTGCAGATGCAGCGGGAGGAGGTCATCGACCGAACGACCACGCAGGGGGATGTGGTCCGCCCCAAAGAGCATGCGGGCGCGCGCGTTGTCTTGAACGATGACACCCGTAGAGCGGTTCACGACGAGCATGGCCTGCGGGGCCTGCTCGAAGAAGCGGAGCAGGTCTCGTCGGTGGCGGAGCCGGCTGGAGATCACGTCACCAAGGACGCCGAGAAGGCCCCCGAGCTCCTCGGCCGTGAGCTCCTGCTCCTGCGGAGCCTCGATCACCAGCAGCCCGCCATCCGCCGCCAACGACACGCACCAGCATTGGTCGACCAACAGCAGCGCGTTCGCGGCATGCGGGGCGTCCGGCGTGGACAGCACGACCCGTCGATCGGCCATGGCTTCCCGGATGCGGTCGACGACGGACTCCGACCATCTGCCCTCGTCGGGGACCGCATGCAGTTCCGACCGTGGGCTTGCGAGGTGGAGCCACACCCGACGTGCGCCGACGCCGTTCATGATGCAGCCAAGCGCGCCCACGACGGCGCCGCTGGTGTCGGCGTGCATGGCAAAGGCCTGCGACACCTTCGCGATCGTCGCCTGCAGCCGCGTCAGCGAATCGAGACGGCGCTCGGCGATGACGCGTGGGGTGACGTCTGTCGTGACGCCGATGGCGTGGCGGGCGGCGCCGTCAGCGGCCATCACCTGCAGCTCGTCTCGAAACCATCGGGAGTCGCCATCGGTGTCCCGAAGGCGATACTCATGGACGAGCCTGCTTCCAGCTTCCGACGAGCGAATGCTGTGCAGCATCCGCTCGCGATCTCCGGGATGGATCCGCTCCAACCAGAGGGCGGGAGCCTCCACGTCATCTGGCGTGCACCCCAGGCACCGGGTGATCGAAGGGCTCACCTGCTCGACGACCAGCTCGTGGTCGGTGGCGAGGTAGATGGTCGTCGCCGCACCGCGGAGGAGCAGCGTGAGGCGTGCCCGCTCGGCGTCGGGCAGCTTGAGCCGGGCGCGCCGGTCGGCAGCCGTGGCGATGAGGTCGGCGAGGAATCCAAGAACGACGGTGGTGTCGTCGAGTTCGCGTTCATCCGGGTTGTCGAGACCCACGAGGCCCAGGAACTCATCACCGATCCTGAGAGGCGCCATCACGCGTGATCGGATGCCCTGGGCCATCAGGACGTCGCGCCTGCGATCGGCCGGGGCAAGGTCCGCCACCGATGCGAAGCGGACGTCCTCGCCGCGCTGCAGGGCAGCGAGATCGTCGGGGTCGAGGTCACACCGCCAGCCGGGTGGGGCAACGCCGTCGCGACACCAGACCTGCGTGTGGATGGTGCGGCCCCGATCGTCGGCTGACTTCGTGCCCCGGGCCCACGCTGCGGATGTCGACTGATGCACACCGGGTGGACTCGCGGTCGGAGCGGGGCCGACCACCCACGCACGATCAGCACCGGCGCGTCGGCCGACGGAGGCCACGGCCCGCTCGACAAGCGCCGGCCAACGCTCCGATGGCTCGACCAGCAGGGCTCGCGAGAGCGCCAGCAGGATGCCGACGTCAGGCACGGGGGCCCGCCACGCTTCGCGCCTCGAACTCGACAGCGGAGCGGACCGGGAACTCGACGGTGATGCACGTACCCGTGCGGCCACTGGCGAGCTGCACGGTGCCACCGGCCCGTTCGGCGATGACCCGCACCATCATGAGTCCCAGGCCGTTGCCGCCTGTTCCCTTGGTCGAGAAGCCGGCGTCAAACGCATGGGCCATGACGTCGTCCGACATGCCGCGGCCGTTGTCCTCGACGATGAGGCGGGCTCGACCGTCGCGCGACTCGACCGTCAAGGATACCAGACCGACCATTTCGGCGGTCGCATCACGGGCGTTCATGACGAGGTTCATCAGCAGCTGGGCGAGCGATGTGGCCGACATGGAGCACCGCCACCCCCTGCCAGAGCCATTGACCGTGAACGTGGCTGGCCGGGCCGCACGCGCCAGCAGCGGTGTCAGCTGCTCCACCACGGCGCCAAGCTCGATGGTATCGCCTTCCGCGGCCCGAGAGAGGTCGAGGAGTTGATGGGTCAGGGCCGATGCCCGCGACGCCGCCTGCCGGACGAGCAGCAGGTCATCGTCCAGATCCCTCGTCGTCAACCGCTCCATCATCAGTTCGGTCGACGCCATGATGATCGTCAGCTCGTTGTTGAAGTCATGGGCCAGGCCCTGCACGAAGCGTGAGACCACCTCCTGGCGCTGGCTGGCCTCCAGCTGCACTTCGGCCTCGTGCAGGCGGGTGATGTCGGTGGCGAAGACCACGACCCGGTGCTGCTCCACGATCTCGGCGTGAATGGAGAGCGTTCGTCGACCGCTCGTGCTGACCACCGTTCGTGTGCGCTCCCTGCTCGTCAAGATGTCGCGACAGGTGTCCAGGATCACGCCACGGATGGCATCGCCCTCCGCCCAGCTGGCGAACGCCGGGTTCGCCAGCACCGGCACGATGAGTTCATCGTCCATGACGTCGCAAAGGAACACACCCACATCGACGCGGTTGATGACATCGCTCAGCGTCCGGAGCTGTGCTTCGCTGTCACGCCGCTCCAGCGCCACACTGATTGCTGCGAAGAGCGCGCGCTCGTCGAATGGCTTGATGAGGAATCCGTAGGGCCTCGTGGCGGTGGCCTTCGCGACCGTCTGATCGTCGGAGAACGAGGTCAGGAACAGGACGGCCGGGAAGGCGCCGGCCACGGCCCGGGCGACGTCCAGCCCACTCGTCGATGAGGCCAGCTGGACATCGAGCAAGACGAGGTCGGGCTTGTTCTGGAGGATCAGGTCGATGGCGTCGCCGCCGTCGGCCGCGCCCCCGAGAACGTGCAGTCCGAGTCGGGTGAGGCGGGTCTCGAGATCCATGGCCACGATGGCCTCGTCCTCGACGATGATGGCTGTTCTTCCCGCAATTCCGACCATTGGGCGCCCCTTGGTGGAGGAGTACCCTACAGTAGAGGCCGGCTGCTCTCGCAGACAGTGCGAATGAGTGGATAGACAGAAGCTGGTCATGTCTCATGTCAAGACAGAAAAACCCTCGATGCTGCCAGGCGCGCCATGTCCGTTTCACCACGGCACGATCGATCGATGCAGATGGCCCATACACGCGCGCTCGGACTCGCTGCACTGGTGACCGAGGTCGGGGCGGCGATCGCCCGAGCCGATGGAGGCTCGCGGGACGACGTGATCAACACGGCGCTTGCCCACGTCGGCACTTTCGTCGACGCGGACCGCGCCTACGTGATGACCTTCGACGACGACCAGTGGATCACCACCAACACCCACGAGTGGTGTGCCCCCGGCATCGAGCCCCAGATCGACAACCTCCAGGAGACGCCGTTGGATCTCGTCCCCTGGTTCATGCAGCAGCTGGCGCAGGGGCCGGTGGTCGCCGATGTGGCCGAGCTCCCCCCGGAGGCCCAGGCGGAGCGGGAACTCCTGGAGGCCCAGGGCATTGCCTCCATCATCGTCGTGCCGATGCGCGTGTCGAGCCGCATCATCGGCTTCGTGGGGTTCGACGCCGTTCGCGGCGTGCGGCACTGGACGGCGACCGATGCGAGTCTGCTGACGACGATGGCCCACGGCTTCGCCGCGCTCCTCGAACGGTGTCGTGCCATGGAGCGGATCGAAGGTCAGCGGCTGGAGCTCCAGGCCATTCTGCAGGCCATCCCGGACCTCGTCTTCGCCGTCGATCGGCTTGGCGTGGTGCAGTACCAGAAGGTCGGCAGCGTCGCCGACCTCGCCGTTTCGCCCGAGTTCGGGGATGGCCGGACGTTGCACGAGCTGCTGCCGGCCACCGTGGCCGACAAGGTCCTCGCAGGCGTCCATCAGGCCCTCGAGACCTCGACCGTCGTCGCGGTCCGCTATGAGCTGGCGCTGCAGCATGGACAGCAGGGATTCGAGGCCCGGTTGTTTGTTCGGGACCAGAAGTCGGTGGTCGCGATCGTCCGCAACATCACCGAGGAACTGCGGGCCCATCGGGCGCTCGAGCATCACACTGCCCGGCTCCAACAGCTCGCGGAGCGCCTCGCCCACGAGGAGGCCGGGCTGCGCAAGCGCATCGCCGGTGAGGTCCATGACGGCATCGCCCAGGAGCTCGCCATGACCAAGATGCTCCTGCGCAAGGCAATGAGCGAGCCCGACCCCGGTGAAGCGCTCGAGCTGGCCGTCACCGTCATCGATGCCGCCATCGACCGGGTCGACAACCTGACCGAGGAGCTCGCGCCCCCTTCGCTGCGCGCACTGGGCCTCGCTTCGGCCCTGCGTGCGGTGTGCACGCGGCTCCGACACCTTCATGGGATCGAGTTCGTCGTGCAGGAGGGACCACGGCCCAGCCTGTCATACGAGCTGGAGTCCATGCTCTACTGGTCGGCCCGCGAGCTCATCCTCAATTCGGTCAAGCACGCGGACTGCACGCGAATCGATGTGCGCATCGGGGAGAACGCGGATCGCCACGAGATCATCGTCGAGGACGACGGCCGTGGAACCGGCGATCCCGATGCGCTGTTCTCGAACGGGTTCGGGCTCTTCAACACCCGGGAGCGGATGCGATTGGCCGGTGGTGAACTCACCCTGACAGCGACGGGCAAGGGCATCCGGGGCTGCATCGGCCTGCCACATCGGCGGGAACCATGCTGAGCGTCGTTCTTGTGGACGACCACCATCTCGTGCGGCAATGCCTGCGCATGTGCCTCGGCACAAGCCCGGACGTCACCGTGTCGGGGGAGGCCTCCAACGGTGAAGCCGCCATCGACCTGGCGGCCCGCCTCACCCCCGATGTTCTCGTCCTCGACGTGAGTCTCCCCGGTCTGACCGGACCCGAGGTTGCCGTCGCGGTGCGGAAGCAGTCGCCGCTGACCCGCATCCTCGCCCTCTCGATGCACGCCGAACGCGAGTTCGTCATGTCGATGTTTCGAGCCGGGGCGCAGGGCTACGTGCTGAAGGCCAGCGCCTATGACGAGCTCGTGGAGGCGATTTCAGTGGTCGGTGCCGGCGGCAGCTATGTGAGTCCGGCGCTCGGCGGTCACATCCTCCTCGATGTGGCCCAGGGCAGGGGCGCCGATGGCCTGGCGCCGTTGACGCCCCGAGAGCGGGATGTGCTGCGCCTCCTGGCGCGGGGGCTGAGCACCAAGGAAGCGGCCTGGGAACTCGGACTGAGCGACAAGACCGTGCACGCCGTGCGAAGCCGACTGCAACGCAAGACCGGCTTGCGCAGCACCGCAGAACTCACCCGCTACGCCATGCGGACCGGCCTGACATCGTAGCGGCGCCGGGCCACCGGCCAACGAAAACGGGCGCCCGAGGGCGCCCGTCGTCGTCATCGCTGGAAGGCGAGTTTCACTTCGCAGCCTTGATGGCCGCGGTGAGCTCGGGCGCCGCCTTGAAGAGGTCGGCGACGAGGCCGTAGTCGGCCACCTGGAAGATGGGCGCCTCGGGCTCCTTGTTGATGGCCACGATGCACTTGCTGCCCTTCATGCCGGCGACGTGCTGGATGGCGCCGGAGATGCCGACGGCGACGTAGAGCTCGGGGGCGACGACCTTGCCGGTCTGGCCCACCTGCCAGTCGTTGGGGACCCAGCCGGCGTCGCAGACGGCGCGGCTGGCACCGATGGCGGCGCCGAGGGCGTCGGCGAGGGGCTCGATGACGGTCTTGAAGCCCTCGGGGCCCTTCACGCCGCGGCCGCCGGACACGATCACGCGGGCATCGCTGAGGGCGGGGCGGTCGGAGACGACGGCGTCGAACGACACGAACTGCATCTTGCTCGTGCCCGGGTCGCACGCCATCGACGTCACGTTGCCGGCAGCACCGGCGGCGGGCGGAGCGAACTCGGTGGGGCGCACGGTGATCACCTTCGTCGCCGTCGTGATCTCGACGGTGCCGATGATGTTGCCGGCCCACATCGGGCGCTTGAACGTGTTGTCGCTGACGACGGCGCTGATGTCCGAGGCCATGCCGGCGTCGAGGCGCGCGGCGACGCGGGGCAGGATGTCCTTGCCGGCGCCCGTCGAGGCCGCCCAGATGTGGGTGGCACCGAGGGACTTCGCGGCGTCGGCGATGACCTTCGCGTGCGGCTGGGCCGCGCGGTCCTTCACGCCGGCGTGCTCGGCGGTGTGGACGGTCTTGGCGTACGGCGCGAGCTCGGCGGCGACGGCAGCGACGCCCTGGCCGATGACGAGGGCGTGGATGTCGCCGCCGACCTTCTGGGCCGCAGCGACGGCGGCGAGGGTTGCCTTCACGAGCTTGCCGCCGGTGTGCTCGGCGACGATCAGATGGAGAGCCATGATGTGTGTTCCTGACGAAAGGGTGATGGTGAAGCGATGACGTCGAGCGGGCGCTCAGGGAGCGGCGGCGCTCAGATCGCCTTGGCCTCGGTCTTGAGCTTCTGCACGAGGGTCGCGACGTCGGGCACCTTCTGGCCGGCCTGCTTGGCGGCGGGCTCCTCGAAGGCCTTGACCTTCACCTTCAGCGCGGTGTCGACGCCGAGGGACGACAGCTCGATCTCGTCGAGGGGCTTCTTCTTGGCCTTCATGATGCCCGGCAGCGAGGCGTAGCGGGGCTCGTTGAGGCGCAGGTCCGTCGTGATGATGCAGGGCAGGTCGCACTTCACGGTCTCGAGACCGCCGTCGGCCTCGCGGGCCACGGTGGCCGAGCGCGCGTCGAGGGTGACGACGTTGGCGAAGGTGGCCTGGCCCCAGCCGAGGAGCTCGGCGAGGATCTGGGCGGCCTGGTTGCTGTCGTCGTCGATGGCCTGCTTGCCCATGATGACGACGTCGGGGCTCTCCTTCGCGACGATCTTCGCGAGGATCTTCGCGACGCCGAACGAGTCCAGCTCACCGTCGTTCTTCACGAGGATCGCGCGGTCGGCACCCATCGCGAGGGCCGAGCGCAGCTGCGCGACGCTGTCGGTGGTGCCGATGGAGACGACGACGACCTCGCCGCCGTGCTTCTCCTTCTGGCGCAGGGCCTCCTCGACGCCGATCTCGTCGAAGGGGTTCATGATCATGTTGACGCCGTCGGTGACGATCCCGCTCTTATCGGCCTTGAGCTTGATCTTCGCCTCGTAGTCCGTCACGCGCTTGACGGTCACCAGGAACTTCATCGCAACACTCCTCAAGTGGGCGTTGACACAAATGTCAACGACGGGGTCTGTGGCCGGGTTAGCCGCTTGGTGCCGACGCCGCAAGCACGGCGCGGGCGCGGTCTGCCGTCGCGCCGCAGCCGCGCCACCCCACAACGACCACGCCCGCCGGAGGGCGGGCGTGGCGTTCAGACCATCCTGCGGTGAAGCGTCCCGTCAGGGCAGCGTCACGGCGAGGTCGTAGGCGTTCGTCCCGCTCGAGAACCCGAAGACCTCGACGAAGTACGTGCCGGTCACCGGCGCCGTGCCGGTGAAGCGCTCGCTGCCCGACACGCCGCTGCACGTCGAGCACGACAGCAGATCCACCTGGGTGTCGCTGTCGGGGGGGCTCACGCTGTTGTCGGGACCAAACACCCGCAGGTCGATGTCGCCGCCACTGCGGTGGGTGTAGGTGACGTCGACCTGGAAGGCCTGACCCTGCGTGAGCGACATCGTGTAGAAGTCGCTGTTGCCCGAGCAGACCTGCATCGCCGGCAGCGTCTCGGGCGGCGACAGCGACGTCGGCGCGATGAGCGTGGCTTCGCTCAGGTTCGGGTCGGTGATGGCGTCGTTCTTGTGCGTGCGCACCTGCGTGCTCGACGTCGACGTCCAGGTGTCGAAGCGGTCGTCGACGCAGCCGGTCGTCGGCGACTCGGCGAGCTCGAGCCCGATCGTATAGGGCAGGCCGGCCGCCGGCATCGTGCCGAACTCCGTGACCTTGATGAGCAGGCGCGAGGCCGCGTTCACCTGGCCCTCGACGACGTCGAGCGTCGACGTCGAGATGGCGCGGGCGAGGCTGCGCGGCACCGTGGCTGCGCCACGCAGCTCAAGGACCTCGACGTCGAGATCCGACGACGTCGCGTGGTTCAGGGCGATGCGGAAGCGACGGTTGGCGGGGATGTCGATCGCGAAGTGGTCGGTGTTGACGGACGCGTCACACATCACGAGCTTCGACAGGTCGTAGGAGCCGTCGGCGAGGAGGGCGGCGTCGAGGGCGAAGGCGGTGTCGGTGCTGTTGTTGACCTCGGCGCCGTCGTCGACGCAGCGGGTGGGCGACGTCGTAATGGCCGGCGTCAGCGTGTAGTCGACGCCGTTGACGCCGCTGCCGGTGACGCGGATCAGGTAGGTGTCGGCGGGCAGCGAGGCCACCTGCAGGCGGCGGTTGTTGCCGTCGGCGGCGTCGCCCTGCAGCACCGTGCCGGTCTTGTTGAGCAGCGCCATCGTCAGGCCGGTGCCCGTGAGGGTCGCGTTCAGGGTGTCGCCGGTCTCGAGGCGGATCGCGTAGAGGTCGTCGTTGCTGGCGCAGCGGGTCGCGCTCAGGGCCGCCGGGCCCACCGGCGTCGCGCGGGCCGGGGTGTCGTTGGGCTCGAAGGCGTCCTCGGTGCAGTCGCCGGCGGCGGTGACGGCGATCGTGTAGGTGTTCACGGCGCCGGAGAAGCCGAAGACCTCGACGGAGTAGCTGCCCGCCGCCAGCGAGCGGACGATGAGCTCCTCGTCGGAGACGCCCGCCGAGGACGTCAGCGTGGCGCCGCCGGCGTCCTTGAGGCGGATGTCGAGATCACCGTCGTCGTCGACGAAGCGGACCGAGATGCTCACCGTCTGGGTGCCGGTGACGTCGAAGCGGAAGAAGTCGGTGTCGCTGGCGCAGATCCGGCCGGCGGCAACGCTGCCGTCGGTGGCAATGGTGCGGGGCGCGGTGCCGGAGTCGGGCTCGAGGCCACCCTCGGTGCACGGATCCGGCGCGGGCTCCGGCGTGAGCGTCGCCCGCAGCGTGTAGGCGGCCTCCGTCGACGACAGCGACCCGCGGATCTCGACGCGGTAGTTGCCGGCGTCGACGTCGGCGATCGTGAAGGTGCTGGTGCCCTCGCCAACGACAGCGCCGCCGGCGTCGAAGACGCGGGCGCGGACGTTGTTGCCGGTGAGCGCGATCGTGACGTCGTCGAGGGCCGCGGCGGTGAAGCGCCACTGGTCGACGTCGGCGGCGCAGATCTGGCCGTTCACCGTCGTGGCCGGTGTGAGCGCGATGGCCTGGCCGGCGGCGTCGTTGGGCTCGGCGTCCTGCTGCACGCACTGGGGCGGCGCCGCCGTCGTCGTCGCCCGCAGCGAGTAGTCGACGTCGCCGCCGGTGGCCCGCACGCGCACGATGAGGGAGCCGCCCGGGGAACTCGCGATCTCGGCCGGCGTGTCGGCGGTGCCGCTGGCGAGGACGTTGCCGCCGCTGGTCTCCACCGAGAACGTCGGCGTGCCAGCGCCGGTACCGCGCACGAGGGTCACGCTCACGCCGTCGCCAGCGCCGGTGTTGAACGACCAGAGGTCGATGCCACCGTTGCAGATGGTGCCGCTGCGCAGCGAGCCGTTGGTCGGCAGGGCGATGGCCTGGGCGACGGCGTCGTTGGGCTCGTCGTCGAGCTCGGTGCAGACGACAGGCGGCGTCACCGTCAGCCGCAGCTGGTACGACGACTGGACGTCGCCATCCTGGCCCTGCACCCGCAGGCGGAAGGTGCCCGCGGGCGCCGACGGTACGTTCACCGAGGTGGCACCGCTCGCGAGCACCGTGCCCTGGCTGTTGAGGAGCGTGAGGGTGAGGCGGCCGCCGTCGACGACGAGGGAGGCCTCGATGCGGCCCTCGCCGGTGAAGGTGAACTCATCGACGTCGCCGGGGCAGATGTTGCCGTTGTGCTCGCCCCCCGAGGTGATGGGGCCGGGCTGGCCGCCCTCGCTGCCGGCGTTGGGCTCGGTGCCGTCGTCGTCGACGCAGGCGGCGAGGCAGGTGCGGCTGATGGTGTCGCAGGTGCCCGAGGCGCAGTGGACGTCGGCGAAACACTGCACGCAGACGGCGGTGTTGGTCTCACAGACCGGCGTCGCGCCCGAGCAATTGAAGTCGCTCGTGCAGCCCTGGCGGGTGATGCAGCTGCGGGTCAGCGTGTCGCAGACCTGGCCCTCGCCGCAGTCGCCGTCGTCGAGGCAGTCGACGCAGGCGCCGCGGGCGGTGTCGCAGAAGCCGCGGTCGCAGTCCTGATCACCGGTGCAGCCGGCGACGTCGGAGGTGCACTCGCGGGTGAAGGCGTTGCAGACCTGCCCGTCGGGACAGTCGGTGTTGTCGCGGCACTGCACGCAGGTGCCGGTGTTCTCGTCGCAGAAGCCGGTCGCGCCGCAGGAGTCGGCGGAGCAGGGCTCGACGCAGGTGCCGTCGGCGCAGACGAGGCCGTCGGCGCAGGGCTCGGCGAGGGAGCAGGGGCCCGGGGTGGGCGGCCCGACCTCGGTGGGGCTGCAGGCCTGTCCGCCGAGGAGGCCGACGAAGGCGATGGAGGCGAGGAGGACGCGGGCGAGAGAGAGATCACCGGACATGTAGGCGAGTATCGCCCATGCCATCGGCCGCTGCCCGGATCAGGCCTCGGTAGATCGCCCGATGCGCAGCCTCGTGCATGCTCTCGGGGTGCCACTGCACGCCGATGCAGAAGGGCAGGGTCGGGTCCTCGATGCCCTCGACGAGGCCGTCGTCGGCGACGGCGCTGACGACGAGGCCGTCGCCGACGCCCTTGATCGCCTGATGGTGGGTGCTGTTGACGCCGAGGGGGCCGTCGCCGCACAGCCCGGCGAGGCGGGTCCCGGGGATGACCATGACGCCGTGGCCGGCGAGGTCCTTGGTCTGCACCTGGCTGTGGCCGATGGGGCTCGTGCGCTGGCTGGGCAGGTCCTGCCACAGGGAGCCGCCGCGCTCGACGTTGAGCAGCTGCATGCCGCCGCAGATGCCAAGGATGGGACGGCCGCGCCGACGGGCCTCGCGCAGCAGGGCGAGTTCCAGCGCCGTCCAGGCGGGCTTGAGGGTGCCGAGCTTCGGGTGCGGGGGCTCGTCGAAGAGGGCCGGGTCGACGTCGAAGTCGCCGCCCGTGAGCAGCAGCCCGTCGCACACGTCCACGAGGTCGGCCACGGCGTCGTCGTCGAGGCCGATGGGGGCGATGACGGGGATGGCCCCCTCCTCGAGCAGGCGGGCGATATAGGGCCGGTCGACGGCGACGACGTCCAGCAGGGGGCCCCGCTTCGTGGGGCGGGTCTCGAGGTCGGGGCTGACGAGGATGCGGGGACGCCGGGCCATGCCGCGTCATATCGCAGCGGACGGCCGCGCCATCCGGGGCAGCCGCTGACGCGGCGCTTCCTCGCGGCGCCGACTTTGGTATGCCTCGCCCTGCGTTTCTGAACACAGCCGGTTCGGGGCACGACCCCGACCCCAAGGCGAGGAGCACCCCATGATCGACGGCGTCGAGCTCATCCAGAAAACCTACTCCACGATGAAGGAGCGCCACGAGGCGGCGCGCAAGGCCTTTGGCCGCCCCCTCACGCTGACGGAGAAGATCCTCGCCGCCCACATGCCGGCGCCCGTCGACGAGGACGGCAAGGCCCTCGTCCGCAAGAAGTCCTACGCGAACCTCTTCCCCGATCGCGTCGCCCTGCAGGACGCCACCGCCCAGATGGCGCTCTTGCAGTTCATGCAGGCCGGCAAGAAGGAGGTGGCCGTGCCCTCGACGGTGCACTGCGACCACCTCATCTCGGCCCAGAAGGGTGCCAAGCCCGACCTGCTGCGCGCCATCGACGAGAACCAGGAGGTCTATGACTTCCTGCAGACCGTCTCGCAGAAGTACGGCCTCGGCTTCTGGAAGCCCGGCGCCGGCATCATCCACCAGGTCGTCCTCGAGAACTACGCGTTCCCGGGCGGCATGATGATCGGCACCGACTCGCACACGCCGAACGCTGGCGGCCTCGGCATGATCGCCATCGGCATCGGCGGCGCCGACGCCGTCGACGTCATGGCCGGCTTCCCCCTCAACCTCCGCTGGCCCGGTGTCATCGGCGTGAAGCTCACCGGCAAGCTGTCGGGCTTCGCCGCCGCCAAGGACGTCATCCTCAAGCTGATGGGCATCCTCACCGTCAAGGGCGGCACGAACCACATCGTCGAGTTCTTCGGCGAAGGCGCCGCCAGCATCTCGGCGACCGGCAAGGGCACCATCGCCAACATGGGCGCCGAGCACGGCGCGACGACGTCGGTGTTCGCCTACGACGCCAGCATGGAGCGCTACCTGCGCGCCACCAACCGCGGCGCCTGGGCCGACCTCGCCAACGCCCACAAGGCCGAGCTGCAGGCCGACCCCGAGGTCTACGCCGACCCGTCGAAGTTCTACGACCAGGTCGTCGAGATCGACCTCTCGACCCTCGACCCGCACCTCGTCGGTCCGCACACCCCCGACCTCGCCCACCCCGTGCAGACGATGAAGGCGAAGGTCGCTGGTGAGGGCTGGCCCGCCGAGATCACGTCGGCGCTCATCGGCTCGTGCACGAACTCCTCCTACGAGGACGTCTCGCGCGCGGCGTCGCTGGCCGACGCGGCGCTGAAGGCCGGCCTCAAGGCGAAGGTGCCGTTCTTGATCTCGCCCGGATCGGAGACCATCCACCTCACCATCCAGCGCGACGGGCAGATGGGCACCTTCGATGCTGCCGGCGGCACCGTGCTCACCAACGCCTGCGGCCCCTGCATCGGTCAGTGGGATCGCGAGGACGTGAAGAAGGGCACGAAGAACGCCATCGTCACGTCGTTCAACCGCAACTTCCGCGGCCGCCAGGACAGCAACCCCGAGACCCTCGCGTTCATCGGCTCCCCCGAGCAGGTGACGGCGATGGCCTTCTCCGGTCGCCTCGACTTCGACCCCCGCACCGACACCATCAAGACCCCGGACGGCAAGGACTTCAAGTTCCCCGCGCCCACCGGCGACGAGCTGCCGAAGCAGGGCTTCCTGGTGGACAAGGACGGCTTCCTCGCCCCCGCCGAGGACGGCAGCAAGGTGACCGTCGCCGTCGACCCGAAGAGCAAGCGCATCGCCCTGCTCGATCCCTTCAAGCCCTGGGATGGCAAGGACATCACCGGCGCCCGCGTGCTCATGAAGGCGAAGGGCAAGTGCACGACCGACCACATCTCGGCGGCCGGCAAGTGGCTCACGTTCCGCGGCCACCTCGACAACATCGCCAACAACACGTTCATCGGCGCCACCAACGCCTTCAACGACAAGATCGGTGAGGGCAAGAACCTCCTCGACGGGTCGACGAAGAGCTACCCGGACGTCGCGCGCGCCTACAAGGCCGCCGGCATCCCGTGGATCGCGGTCGGCGACGAGAACTACGGTGAGGGCTCGTCGCGCGAGCACGCGGCGATGCAGCCGCGTCACCTCGGCGGTCGCGCCATCCTCGTGCGCAGCTTCGCCCGCATCCACGAGAGCAACCTGAAGAAGCAGGGCATGCTGCCGCTGACGTTTGCGAACCCCGCCGACTACGACAAGGTCCGCGAGGACGACCTCGTCGACATCGTCGGCCTCGCGACGCTCGCCCCCGGCCAGCAGCTCACCGTCAAGCTGACCCACAGCGACGGCACCACCGAGAGCTTCCCGGTGAACCACACGATGAGCGGCGAGCAGATCGAGTACTTCAAGGCCGGCTCGGCCCTGAACCTCGTGGCGGCCCAGCAGAAGAAGTGAGCACCACGCCGTGAGGGTCGACGACAACGTCGTCGACCAGCACGCACCGAAGCCCCGCGCCGACATCGTCGTCGTCGCGGGGCTTCTGCTTCAAGCCCGTTGCGCGTCTCTTCTCCCGGGCGTCATGACACAGACATGACCACGCCGACGGAGGCTCCGCCCCATGTCGACCGACACCCCCACCGTCCTGCTCGACCACGTGCGTCCGAAAGGCGGGCAGAAGCCCGACCAGTGGCCGACGTGGAAGACGATGGCCTACACGCTCGACATCTCGCTGCGCTTCCTGGCGTCGTCGGCGGTGGGCAAGGGCTCCATCGCCCGCGCCGACGAGCTCATCGCCGGCTACTGGACCCGCATCCTCAAGGCCGGCAACGCGAGCCTCGCCGCCGTCGGTCGCGAGAAGTTCCCGCCGGGGCAGGCCTGCGTCGTCATGTCGAACCACAGCTCGCTGCTCGACATCCCGGCCCTCATGGGCGCGGTGCCGGGCTCGGTGCGGATGGTGACGAAGGAGGAGCTCACGAAGGTGCCGGTGTGGGGGCAGGCCCTCGTGAAGTCGGGCTTCATCGCGCTGGATCGCAGGAACCGCGAGAAGGCCATCGCCCAGCTGCAGAAGGCCAAGCGTGTGCTCGCCGAGGGCGTGCATGTGTGGATCGCGCCCGAGGGCACGCGCTCGCGCAGCGGTGTGCTCGGGGCCTTCAAGAAGGGCGGCTTCCACGTCGCCATGGACCTCTCGGTGCCCATCATCCCCTGCTGGATCCACGGCGCCCACGACATCATCCCGCCGGACTCCTTCGTCTCCCGCTACGACGGCGAGATCGTGGTGCGCTTCGGCGATCCGATCCCCACCGCCGGTCGCTCCCGCGACGACATGGAGGCCCTCATGCTCGAGGTCCGCGAGGCCATGGTGGCGCTGTCGCAGCAGGGCTGACGTCGACCCGATCCCTCAGTCGCCGAAGCTGATGCCGATGTCGCGGGCGGTGCGCATCGAGTCGCAGTCGAGGGGCACCGACTTCATGCGGCGGGTGGCGTCGGCGAGAGGCACGTACTTCACCGTCGGCGGGTCGAGGGCCACCATGACGCCGTTTTGGCCCTCTTCGAGGGCGCGGACGGCGGCGGCGCCGAAGCGCAGCGACAGCAGACGGTCGAACGTCGTCGGCGAGCCGCCCCGCAGCAGATGGCCGAGCACGACGGCGCGGGTCTCGTGGCCGGTGAGCTTCTCGAGCTCGTCGGCGACGCGCTGACCGGCGCCGCCGAGGCGCTCGGCCTGGCCGACGGCCTTGCCGATCACCGACGTCGTGCCGCCGATCGGCTTTGCGCCCTCGGCGACGACGACGATGGAGAACGCGCGGCCGCGGGCGTCGCGCTCGCGGATCTTCTCGGCGACCTTCGTGAGGTCGTAGGGGATCTCGGGGATCAAGATGGCGTCGGCGGAGCCGGCGACGCCGGAGTTGAGCGCGATCCAGCCCGCATAGCGACCCATGACCTCGACGACGATGACGCGGCCGTGGCTCGCCGCGGTGGTGTGCAGGCGATCGAGGCACTCGGTGGCGAAGGCCACGGCGGTGTCGAAGCCGAACGTGATCACGGTGCCGTCGAGGTCGTTGTCGATGGTCTTGGGCACGCCGATCACGCGCAGCCCGCGCTCCTGCAGCACGCTGGCGATGCTCAGCGAGCCGTCGCCGCCGCAGGTGATGAGGGCGTCGAGGCCGTGCATGTGGAAGAGCCGCACGAGCTCGTCGCCACGGTCCAGCTCCTCCCACTCGCCCGACGTCGCGTTCTTCACGGGGAACTTCAGCGGGTTGCCGCGGTTCGTCGTGCCGAGGATCGTGCCGCCCTGGTGGGTGATGCCCCGCACCGTCTCCGGCGTGAGGCGCATGAGGCCGCCCTCGGGGTAGCGCTCGGGCAGGAGCAGGCCGTTGTAGCCGTCGCGAATGCCGTAGCTCTCCCAGCCCCGCTTCGCCGAGGCGAGCACGATGGCGCGGATGACGGCGTTGAGGCCGGGGGCGTCGCCGCCGCCGGTGGAGATCGCGATGCGCTTGATGGTCATGCTCTACCTTTTCCGGTCAGGATCTCGTCGTCGAAGTCAGGGACGTCAGTCGTCGTCGCCGCCACCACCACCGCCGCCGAACATCGTCGTGAACGCGTCGGCGAGTGTCTTCTTCTCGGCGGTGGAGAGGACGGCCTCGGGGTGCAGCGGCAGGTAGATGGCCATCGGCATCTCGCCCTCGAGGAGCTCCTCGGCGGCCTCGTCGGCCTCCTTCTGGGGCCTGTCCCATTCCGAGAAGTTGAGGGCCGCGCGGCCCTCGTCGACGTCGTGGACGGCGAGCCAGGAGACGGGCGCGACGTTCGTGTACCAGGGCCACTTCGTCTCGTTGCTGTGACAGTCGAAGCAGGCCCGCACCGCGAGGGCGCGGCTCTCCGCCGACGGCCACGGCGGCTCGGCCCGCACCGGCGGGTTCTCGCCGTGACGACCGAGGGGCACGAGCTGCAGCACGCCGAGGACGACGACGGCGCCGAGCACGAGGCGGGGGAAGACCTTCATGTCCCACCCCTTCGCATGCGGAATGCCAGCCCCCGCAGGGTGTCGACGAGGAGCACCGGGACGACGCCGGCGACGACGCCAGCGCCGAGCAGGTCGAGCGGGGCGGCGCCGAGGCTGAAGAGGCGCTGCAGTGGCGGAACGAACACGAGGAGGGCGAGAACACCCAGGGCCGCCCCGCAGAGAACGGGCAGGGCGAGGTGGCCGCGCCAGCGCGCCTCCCAGAACGGGCCGGGGGTGCGGCTGGCGACGAGGATGGCGAGGTTCCCCATGACAAGGGCCACGAAGGTGGCGGTGCGGACGACGTCGTCGGCGTGGCCGAGGGCGCGGGCCTGCAAGGCGACCGCGAGGCAGGCGGCGAGGGACACGAGGCCGAGGGTCACGCTGCGCAGCGCCTGACGCCAGCCGAGCAGGCGCTCGCTGGCGGGGCGCGGCGGGCGCTGCATGAGGTCGTTCTCTTCGGGCTCGGACTCGAAGACGACCGAGCAGGTCGGGTCGATGATCAGCTCGAGAAACACCACGTGCAGCGGCGACAACACCATGCCGTGCCCGAACAGCGGCGGCAGCAGCGACAGCCCGGCGAGGGGCAGGTGCACGGCGACGATGTAGCTCACCGACTTGCGCAGGTTGTCGAAGATGCGTCGGCCGAGCCGCACGGCGTGCACGATGGAGCCGAAGGCGTCGTCGACGAGCACGAGGGACGCGGCCTCGCGAGCGACGTCGGTGCCGCGCCTGCCCATCGCCACGCCGATGTCGGCGGCCTTCAGCGCCGGCGCGTCGTTGACACCGTCGCCCGTCATGGCGACGACGCGGCCGGCCTTGCGCAGGGCCTGCACGATGCGGAGCTTGTGCTCGGGGACGGCGCGGGCCACCACGCTCGTCTGGGCGAGGCGGGCTGCCAGGGCCTCGTCGTCGAGGGCCATCAGCTCGGCGCCGGTGACGACGTCGCCGTCCTTGAGGCCGGCCTGCTGCGCGATGACCCGGGCCGTGCCGGTGTGGTCGCCCGTGATCATGAGGACGCGGATGTGCGCCGAGCGACACAGGGCGATGGCCTCCGGCACCTCGGGGCGCACGGGGTCTTCGAGGCCCACGAGCCCGAGGAACACGAAGTCGACGTCGTGGGGGTGCACGGGCACCTGCGCCACCGGTCGGGTGCTGCGGGCCACGCCGAGGACGCGCAGGCCCCGCGTGGCGAGCGCCTCGATCTCGGCCCGCCAGCGCGCGCTCGTGTCGACGTCGAGGTGGCAGAGGTCGAAGATGGCCTCGGGGGCACCCTTGGTGGCGACGACGAGGCCGCCGGAGGGGTCGCCCCGCCACAGGTGCGTGACGGCGAGCAGCTCCGGCGACAGCGGGAACTCGCGGGCCGCGCTCCAGTCGGGGTGCAGGTGCTCCGTCGTCGACAGCGCCCGCCCGCCGAGGGCGAGGAAGGCCTTCTCCATCGGGTCGAAGGGCTCGCGGGGCGAGGCGAGGATGCCGAACTCGATGAGGGCGTGCACGGCCTCGGGCAGGGCGGTGTCGTCGTCGGCGACGTCGATGGCGTCGACGACGGCCGCACCCGGGGTGGCACCCGGGGCGGCACCCGGGGCGGCGTCGGGGCGCGCCGGCACGAGGCGGCGGATCGTCATCCGGTTCTCGGTGAGGGTGCCGGTCTTGTCGGTGCAGAGCACCTGCGTCGTGCCGAGGGTCTCCACCGCCGTCGTCTGCCGGGTGAGCACGTTGACGCGCGTCATCCGCCAGGCGCCCAGCGCGAGGAAGACCGTGAGGACGACGGGGAACTCCTCGGGCAACAGCGCCATCGCGAGCGCGATGCCCGACAGCAGCGCCTCGAGCCACGGCGTGCCCATGACGCCGCGGGCGACGACGAGCAGCACGGCGAGGGCGCCGCCGGCGATCGCCATCCAGCGCACGAGCACGTCGACCTCATGCTGCAGGCGCGTGCGGCCACGCTGCAGCCCGGCGAGGGACGCACCGATGCGGCCGAGCTCGGAGCGGGCGCCGGTGGCCATCACCTCGGCGTAGCCGCGGCCGCCGACGACGAGGGTGCCGGCGTAGAGGGAGGCGTGGCCCTCGCCGCCCGGCGGCGTGAGCGCGGTGGCAGCGGCGTCGGGCTGGCGCGCCACGGGCACCGACTCGCCGGTGAGCAGCGACTCGTCGACGACGACGGTGCTGCCCTCGCGCAGCAGCGCGTCGGCGGGGACGCGGTCGCCCTCGGCGATCCACAGCGTGTCGCCGCGCACCACCTCGAGGCTCGAGATGACCCGCCGTTCACCGTCGCGCACGACGGTGGCCTTTGGGCTCGACAGGTCGCGCAGCGCGTCGAGGGCGCGCTCGGTGCGTCCCTCCTGCACGACGGTGATGCCGATGATCACGAGCACGAAGCCCAGCAGCGTCGCGCCTTCCGAGACGTCGCCGAGCACGAGGTAGAGGGTCGCCGCACCGAGCAGCAGCAGGAACATCGGCTCCCGCACCACCTCGAGGAGCACGTGCCAGAGCGTTCGACGCTGCTGCTGCGCGAGGGCGTTTTCGCCGTCCTCCGCCAGGCGGCGCGCCGCCTCGGCGGCCGTGAGACCGGGCCGGGGCGGCGGGGTGGGAGAAGCGCTCATATCGACACCCTACCTGCCACAGCGGCGCCAGTTGGAGCCACTTTCTTTGGGCCTCCCACCCCGCGTGGCACAGTCGGGCCGTGATCGAACTGTTCCACGTGGGCAAGGTCTATCCCGACGCCGAGCGCCCCGCCCTCGTCGACGTCAACCTGTCCATCGGCCGCGGCGAGTTCGTCGTGCTCGCCGGCTCGTCGGGCGCCGGCAAGAGCTCGCTGTTGCGGCTGCTGTTCTGCGCCGAGCAGGCCACGACGGGGCAGGTGCACTTCTCGGGCAAGAACCTCGCGCGCCTTTCACGCAGCGAGGTCGCGGCCATCCGTCGCCAGGTCGGCGTCGTCTTTCAGGACTTCAAACTGCTGCCGACGATGACGGTGTTCGAGAACGTGGCCCTCGCTCTCGAGGTGCAGGGGCTGCGGCGCGACGATGTCACCCGCCGCACCCTCACCGTGCTCAAGGAGGTGGGCCTCGCCCACAAGACGCACCAGCCGGCGGCGGCGCTGTCGGGCGGTGAGCAGCAACGGGCCGCCATCGCGCGCGCCCTCGTCGTCGAGCCCCGCGTGCTCCTGTGCGACGAGCCCACCGGCAACCTCGACGCCGACCGCGCGAAGGAGGTCATCGAGCTGCTGCTCACGGCCCACGTGCGCGGCACCACCGTGATCGTGGCGACCCACGACCCCGCGCTGCTGTCGGCGGGGCGTCGCCGCGTCGTCGTGCTCGACCATGGCCGGGTCGTGCACGACGCCCCCGCCTTCGGCGAGCTGCCGGCGCTGCGCGGCCAGAAGGAGCGCGCGGCGTGATCCTCGCCCTCGTCGACAGCCTCTGGCGCTACGGCCGTCGCAGCCTCCGATCGGGCGGGCTGCCGCTGTTCTTCTCGGTGATGATGAGCGCGCTGGGGCTCTTTGCCGTCACGGCGCTCGGCACCGTCGTGTGGAACTTCCGCGACTTCGCCCACACCGTGTCCACGAGCGTCGCCGCCGTTGCCTTCCTTGACGAGAGCCGCGTGCAGGGTGCCGCCGCCGCCGAGGAGGTGCGGGCCCGGCTGCAGCTGTTGCCCGGCGTCGGTCGGGCCACGCTCATCGCCCCCGACGAAGCCCTCGCCCGCGCCCGCCGCGGCCTGCCGAAGGACGCTGGCCTCGACGTCGCCGGCCTGACGATGCCGTGGATTGTCGAGGTCGCGCCGCGCGTGGGTGCCGACGCGGACCACGCCGACACCAACGCTGCCGCGGCCACCGGCGACGATGCCCGCGGCGCCCTCGCCCGCGCGATCCGCGGCGTCGATGGCGTCGCCGACGTGGCCTGGCCCGGCGGTGAGCTCGCGCGCATCGACACGCTGCTGCGGGTGATGCACGGCGCCGGCGCCTTCCTCACGCTGCTCATCGCCCTCGTCGTCGTCGTCGTCAGCAGCAACGCCGTGCGGCTCACGGTGCTCGTGCGCAAGGACGAGATCGCGATCCAGCAGCTCGTGGGCGCCTCCGACGCCTTCATCGCCGCGCCGCTGCTGCTCTCGGGCGTTGTGCAGGGGGCCGGTGGCGGCGTCCTCGCGCTGCTCGCGATGGCGCTCGCCCACACGTCCCTCGCCCGCGTCCTCGGCGGCGCCCTGTCGGGTCCCCTCGGCTCCTTCACGGTGGCGCCGCTGCCGCCGTCGCTGTGGCTGCTCGTCGTGGTGGCCGGCGGCGGCCTCGGCGCGCTCGGCGCCCTGCTGTCGGTGTGGCGCCACCTGCGGGGGCGCGATTGAGCCGCGCCGTCGTCGTCGCCCTCGCCCTCGCCGTCGGCGCCGGGCCCGGTGACGCGCAGCCCGCGCCGTCGTCGTCGTCGTCGTCGTCGTCGTCGCCGATCACGCTGAAGGAGGGCACCGAGACCCTCGCCCGCATGCGGGCCGAGCTCGAGCACAAGCAGGCGGCCCTCGAGGGGCTCACGACGGCGGAGAGCTCGCTGGTGGAGTCCCTCGGCTCCCTCGACGAGAGCCTCGCCGGCCTCGCCGACGCCCGACGCGAGGCGGCCACCCGGCTCGAGAAGCTGAAGGCCGAGCGCTTCGCGCTGGAGCGCGACGCCGGCCTCGACGAGGAGGAGCTGGCCCGGCTGCGTCAGCGGCTGCGGCGTCGCCTGATGACCCTCGCCGTCGAGGGGGAGGGGCAGGCGGCCCGGTCGCTGCTGGGCGCCGAGAGCTTCACGGACCTCGCGCTGCGGCGGCACCTGCTGGCCCGCGTCGCCGACACCGACGCCCGCCTCGTGCAGGACGTGCGCCGCGTCGAGGCCTCGGCGCTGGGCAAGCGCGCGGCCCTCATCGAGGGCGCCCGCGAGGTCGAGGCCCTTGGTCGCCTGCTCGCCGAGCAGGAGGCCCTGCTGACGGCGACGCGCGAGGAGCGGGCGGCGACGCTTTCGCGCATCCGCGGCGAGCGGGCCGTCTTGAAGGCGGCCCAGACCGAGCTCGTGGCGCGACACCGCGACCTGCAGTTCGTTGTCGCGAAGCTCGCCGACGGGCCGCGCTACCAGCCCCCCACCGGCAAGAGCGGCGTGCTGCGCCAGGGCCTCGGCTTTCCCGTCGAGGGGGCCGTCGTCATCCGCCGCTTCGGCAGCGTCATCGACCCGACGACGAAGGCCGAGATCGTGAGCAACGGCATCGAGCTGCGCGCCGACGAGGGGGCGCCCGTTGTCGCCGTCGCCGACGGACGCGTCGTCCACAGCGGCTGGTTGCGGGGCTTCGGGCGGATCGTGATCGTCGACCACGGCGAGGGCCACCACACGCTGTCGGCGCACCTGTCGGAGGCGCTCGTCGGCCGTGGTGACGAGGTGCAGCGCGGCCAGACCATCGGCCGCGTCGGCGACACCGAGAGCCAGAACGGGCCCAAGCTCTACTTCGAGCTGCGCGAGAGCGGCCGACCCCGCGACCCGCTGCCCTTCCTGCGGCGCTGACGATGACGACGTCGACGTCGCTCGCGCTGCTGTTCCAGCTCGCCGCCATGGCCGATGAGAGCGTCGTCGGCGTGCCGATCGCACCCGACGCCGTGGTGGTGCGCGTGTCCGACGAGCGCTGCATCGCCGCCGACGCCCTCATCGCCCGCGTCGAGGCCCGCGCCGGCGCCGGCAGCGTCGTCGACGACGGGCCCCGCGTGATCACGGCCCGCTTCGCCGGCATCGCCCCGGAGGTCACCGTCGACCTCCATCTCGAGGTCGCCGGCCAGCGCGCGGGCGCGCGTCGCCTCGGGCCCTTTGGCCGCTGCGAGGCCGCCGTCGACGCCGCCGTCCTCGCCATCGCTCTCGTCATCGATCCCCTCGGCGCGCCATCGCCGCCGTCGTCGCCATCGCCGCCGTCGCCGCCGTCGTCGTCGCCGCCATCGCCGCCATCGCCGCCATCGCCGCCATCGCCGCCGTCGTCGCCGCCGCTGACCGTGCTGGTGCGGCCGTCGTCGACGGTGCCGCCGTCGTCGGTGGCGGTGGGGGCCGGCGTCGGGGTGGGCAGCGGCTTTGGCGTGGTGCCCGGCCCGATGGGGCTCGTGCGTCTGCGCCTCGACCCCGGCGTGGTGCCGCTCGTCGTGGGGCTCGGTGGGCGGGTCGATCTGCCCGCACCCCTCGTGCACGACGGGGCCCGCACGGTGACCTCGGTCGGTGGCGCCTTCTTCGTCGAGGGCTGCTGGGTCGGCCGGGTCGTGGGCGCGACCGTCGATGTCTGCGGGCTCGGCCAGGCCGGCGGGATGCGGGCCGTCGGCGTCGGCGTCGACAACCCGGCGCCGGCGACGCCGCGGCTCATCGCGCTGGGCGGCGCGCTCACGGCGCGGGTGCCGCTGTGGGCCGGCCTCGGGGCCTTCGCCCGGGTGGGCCTCGATGCCCCGGTGCTGCGGGCGCGCCTGATCGCCGACGGCGAGGTGTTCTGGGAGAGCCCGCCCGTCACCGGCCAGCTCACCGTCGGCCTCGATGGCCTCGCCCGGGGCGGGAGCTGATCGGTGACAGATCCGGCCACGCCGCCCCAAACCCCGGATGTGGCGCCCGTCCCGTCCCCTGCTGCGGCCTCCGGCCCGTCCCGCCTGTCGGTGCCGCGCCCCGCAGCCCCCACATTCACCGACATCTACGCCGCCGAGGCCCGCTGGGTCTGGCGCGCGTTGTGGCGCCTCGGCGTCCCCGAGCGCGACCTCGAAGATGTCGCCCACGATGTCTTCGTCGTCGTCCACCGGAAGCTGGCCGACTACGACCCCGCCCGCCCGCTGCGCCCCTGGCTCTTTGGCATCTGCTTCCGCGTGGCCCTCGACCGGCGCCGCAAGGCGAGCACCACCCGCGAGCAGCTCGCCCGCGACGACGACGCCGCCCGCGGCGACGACACCGCTGCCGACGTCGACGACGCCATCGCCGTCATCGCCCGCAAACAGCGGGGGGCCCTCGTGCAGCAGGCCCTGCAGTCATTGCCCCTCGAGCAGCGCGCCGTCCTCGTGCTGCATGAGCTCGAGGGCCTCGCCGTCGCCGACTGCGTCGCCGTCCTCGACGCGCCCCTCAACACCCTCTACTCGCGCCTGCGCCTCGGGCGCGCCGCCTTCGCCCGCGCCATCGCGCGCCTCGGCCCCGGCGACGGGAGTCCCCCATGACCCATCCCCCCGACGACCGCGACGAACTCGACGACGACGCGCTGCCGCCGCACCTGCGTCGGCTCCTCGACGAGGGCAGCGACGGCCCGCCCCTGTCGCGCGCCGCGCAGGAGCGCGTGCTGGGCCGCGTCCTCGCCACCGTCGGCGTGGCCGCCGTCGGCGCGGCCGGCGTCGCGAGCGCGGCCACCAGCAGCTCTGCCACATCTACCGCCGCCGCCTCTGCCGCGACGACGACCGGCGCCACCGCGACGACCGCGACGGCGGCCGTCGCCGCGACCACCACGACCGCTGCCGCGACGACGGCGACCGCCGCTGGTGGCCTCGCGCTGTCGGTGAAGGCGGCCGTGCTCGCTGCCGGACTCGGCGTGGCCGGTCTCGCCGGCGTGGGTGTCGTCGCCGTCGTCGATCGGGCCCCGACCCTGCCGGCCCGCGATCCGGTGCCGGCGTGGTCGCCCCCGCCCGCGGCAGCGTCGACGTCGACCTCGACGCCCACGGCCGCGCCGGTCGCGCCGGACGCCGAGCCGGCGTCGACGCCAGCCCCGGCGCCATCGACCGCGTCGACGTCTTCGCCCGCTTCGCCCTCTTCGCCCTCGTCGGCGCCGGTGAAGAAGGCGGCGGTGGCGTCGCCGGCGCTGGAGTCGTCGTGGGAGCTGCCGCAGCTGGAGTCGGCGCGGGCGGCGCTGTCGGCCGGGCGCGCGGCGGAGGCGCTCGCGCTCGTCGAGGATCATGCCCGGCGGGCGCCCGGCAGCGCGCTGCGCGAGGAGGGTCGCGCCCTCGCGGTGTGGTCGCTGGTGGCGCTCGGCCGTCATGACGAGGCCCGCGCGGCGGCGACGACGTTTGCGACCCTGCACCCGCAGAGCCTGTTCCTGCCGCGCGTGCAGCGGGCAGTGGCGTCGTTGTCGCCGTCGTCACCGCCGTCATCGGCGGCGCCGGCGCCGACACCGTGACGGATCTGGCGGCCCCGCCCCAAACACCGGGCACCACCGAAGGAGCACCCCATGCCCCGTGATCGCCGCGCCCCTGTCCCCGTCCTGCTGTCGGTCGTCATTGCCAGCCTCGCGGCGGGCTGCACCGTCGACTACGCCCTCGACGCGCCCCCGCCGAATCCGCGGCTGCCGATCGTGAAGGCGGCGCCGCTCGACATCCTCTTCGTCGTCGACAACTCGGGATCGATGCAGGAGGAGCAGGAAACGCTGTTGCGCTCGGTGTGGGATCCCCGCTGCCCGCTGTCGGACACGCGCCAGGTGCCGCAGCACCTGCAGGATCCATCACGCGAGACCTTCGAGGCTCTCACCGACGTCTGCGGCCTCGCGCAGCTGATGGCGATGATGCGCGGCGACTTCCATATCGGCGTGATCACGACCGACGTCGGCATGTGCGACGAGCGGCTGTCGGCGGCCCAGGACCCGGACAACCTCCACGAGCCGACGCCGATGCGCGGCTGCCTGCAGGGACCCGGGACCATCACCCGCGACAGCGATGTCGAGGCTGACTTCAAGAGCGCCATGCTCGGGGTCGGCACCTACGGCTCGTCAATCGAGCGGGGCCTCGATGCGATGGAGGTCTTCCTCACCCCCGACAGCCGGCGCGGCGAGGGCTGCGACAACGACCTTGACGGCTTCCTGCGGCCCGACGGTCACCTGCTCGTGGTCTTCGTCGTCGACGAGGACGACTGCAGCCACCGCGATGGCGAGGGTGGCTTCCCCGATGAGCTGGCCGATGAGCCGCAGACCTGCGGGGATCATCCGTCGCTGTTCACCAACCACTCGTCGACGCGTTGCGTGGAGCAGGCCGACCGCCTCGCGAGCATCGACAGCTACCGCGCGACCCTGCGTGGCCTCGTCGCCGGCGGCCGCACCACCGACGTCTACGTCGCCGTCGTCGGTGGCCTCGTGGAGCAGGGCGGTCGCCTCGAGCCCGCGGGCTGCCTCGGCACCGACGATGGTGGCGTCACCGGCGGCTGCCTCGAGACCTTCGGCACCTCGACGGAGTGCGCCCAGACCGATGGGTGCTGCACCGCCGACGCCGCCAGCCGCTACGTGCAGCTTGCCCGCGCCGTCAACGCCGACAGCCTCGTCGGATCCATCTGCGCGCCCGACTTCCGTGCACCGCTGCTGCCGCTCTTCTTCCAGGCCGAGCTCGGTGGCGATGACGTCTTTCAGTGAGGTGGCGCCGGCAGCGGCGAGGCCTTCGCGGCGTCGTCGATGCAGGAGGACAGCCGACCGTAGAGCAGCTCGGCGGCGCGCGCGTCGGGCGCCGTGATCCGCGCCATGCGCACGAGCTCGCCGTCGTCGACGCGGGCCTGCACATCGGTCCCGAGCAGCAGCGGGCCCCAGGGGCGGAAGCCCTCGACGTCGGCGAAGCCGGTGTCGCGCGGCGCCATCGGGCGTGACGCCGGCAGGGCACAGCGGGCGGCCGCCGTCGAAAAGGCCTGGCGCAGCTCGCGCACCCGGGCCGTGAGCCACGGGCGCCAGCGCGCCTGCGCGAGGGGGCTCACGCGCGCGGCGACGCCGATCGCGAGGGGGATGGCGCCGTCGTCGACGACGAAGAGGGGCGTCCACGTCGCGACGTCCTCGATCGGCAGCGCCGGGCCGGGCGGCGGCGCTGGCGGCAGCTCTGGCGGCAGCGGCGTCACGGGCCGGAGGGGGCGCGGC
>Ga0172373_10000395_pt1 | contig 72165 bp, 52 predicted proteins | sample Lak10m_2_FD_114546 | JGI IMG/M metagenome (GOLD analysis project Ga0172373, IMG submission 114546) | Freshwater microbial communities from Kabuno Bay, South-Kivu, Congo - kab_092012_10m | ecosystem: Environmental > Aquatic > Freshwater > Lake | place: Democratic Republic of the Congo...
AGAACGTCAATGAAAATGATCAATAAATATCAAAAATCAAATATCGATTTACAGTTTAATGCGAGCAAATTATTATGGTTGAATTTATTTTTTTCACGAATTTGTTTTTAGAGGTGCCCTTATATATTAGATAAGGAAAACATTTGGGTATTTTGGTTCCTTTCAAGTGGATCCTTTCAATCATATTATTTCAAGATGCTTCCAGGAGAAACTATGTTTAAAATTGGAAATTTCTTTAAAGATCCAGAGAAGAAGAAGATCGAATTCGATACTTTAATATTCGTCAGAATGAATTAAACAATCTGTCCTTAACGAACCGGCAACCGAGCAATATGGGTGGTTTCCGGTGGTTGGCATTTATCAAACCTAATGATGAAATACGGTAAACAGAATGTCAAACAAGTAAATCCCGCACTGTGTCTGCCGGCAAAGCGATAGAAACTATATTGAGTAATCAATACGTCATACCAGAGTAAAAAAATATGAAAACTTTTAGGCTAATTCTTGGTTATCTGATAGGAATTTCATTATTCTTGATTCTTATTCCATATTTATTGATTGTTGGTTCTCGCAATCCAGATCTATTCCTTAATCTAAATTTTATTCCAAATTTCTATCTCCGTTTAATAATCGCTTTACCTATCTTTTGTGTTGGATTACTATTTGCAATATGGTCGAATATTTTTTTATTAATTAAAGGTATGGGGGGGCCTACAGATGTATTCAATGTTGCGATTAGCCCAAGATCAAAGAAATTAGTAATTACTGGTCCATATCGATATTGCAGAAATCCAATGGTGTTTGGAGCGATTTCTATCTATATTTCGATTTCCGTATTTGTAAACTCTTTACATGATTTAATAATAATTTTAATAATAATTCCATTGGTAATACTCTACTTAAAACTTACAGAAGAAAAGAGATTGATTAAGGATTTCGGAGAGGAATTTTTATCATACAGATCGAAAGTCGCTATGATTGTACCATTTACAAAAATCAAGAAAAAGAATCAATAATCTTTTTGGAGAATTTTTTGTACATTGGCGATTGCGGCACATGCGCTTGCACGCCTCTGTTAGCAGCCATATTTTTACAAACGAACATGGTTATTAAAACTATATTCATCAATAATGAAAATCTAAAATTCTTAAAATATGCCAATAGACAAAATCAACAACGTAAATATTTTTTGGAAATTAACAGGGGATAAAGGGGAAGCTCTAATATTCGTTCATGGCTCATGGGGCGACCATCATAATTGGGATTTAGTAACCGATGAGTTAGCGAAAATATTTCGCGTACTTACCTATGATAGAAGGGGACACAGCCAAAGTGAACGCATAATTGGGCAGGGATATGTAGAGGAAGATATTACAGATTTGATTAAACTAATAAATCATCATAATCTTTCTCCAGCTCATTTAGTTGGTAACTCTTATGGCGCAGCCATCGTGTTAAAAACCGCTGCAATACGACCAGACCTTTTAAGAAGTATGATGATACATGAACCCCCTTTGTTTGGTTTGCTAAAAGATGATCCTGACGCTCAGGAAGCCTTACAAACAGTGAACGTAAGAATGAAAGCGGTACTTGATTTGATTACCGCTGGTAACATTGAAAAGGCAACCGAAGAATTCATAGAAAAAATTGCGTTGGGTCCTGGTGCAGGGGAAAACCTTCCTAACGAGATGAAAAATACTTATTTTTATAATGCTTCTACCTGGTATGATGAACTCCACGACCCGCAGAGCTTGGAAATTGATATTACCACTCTTTCAAATTTTAAAAAGCCTGTGTTATTAAGTGGAGGTAGTGAAAGTCCACCTTTTTTTTCTCCTGTTATCGATAAATTGATGAACGCAATACCTCATGCAAAACGAATAACGATAAAAGGAGCAGCACATGTTCCGCATAGGAGCCATCCCGAAAAGTATATTGAATTGGTAAAACAATTTTGCCTTACAGGGGAAGTCGTTTTACACTAGCATAAATGGAATCTTTTAGTCTCTATACATAGTACGGCTGCCAAGCCGCCAACCGCAACAAAACCAAAGGTAAAGTGACTTAGTAAAGGTCACCGGGAAAATCCTCATATTTTTGACCATTGGGAATTGGTAAATCCATAATGTTCTTATACATTTGTGATTGAACAGGAAGAGCCGTATGAATCGAGAGGTTCACGTACAGTTACGTGGGAACGCTTGGGTGAAACTCCCCTGCGTGACCCGACTGGACACAATTGCAAAGAAAAAATGAAAATCACAGACATTACATCGGAGAATGAGAAGCTGTATTACTGCTGCCTTGAGGACTGGTCAGAAGAGATGAAAGAAGCCGGGGATTACAAGCAGAGGTGGTACGAACGCATGAAAGATAAAGGAGTAAGAGTAAAATTTGCTTTGGACGAGAATAATATAATTGGAGGCATGATTCAATATATACCAATTGAATATACGGGGTTTGAAGGAAAGAACTTATATGTTGTATTATGTATATGGGTTCATGGGTATAATAAGGGTCGAGGAAATTATCGGAAAAAAGGAATGGGATCCGCTTTACTTAAAGCGGCAGAAGAAGATACTAGACTTCTTGGTGCAAACGGTTTGGTAACTTGGGGGCTTCTAATCCCCGTCTTTATGCGAGCTTCATGGTTTAAGCAAAAAGGATATAAAGTAGCAGATAAGAGTGGAATTATGAGATTATTATGGAAACCATTTAATGAAAATGCTATTCCACCAAGATTTATTAAACCCAAAAAAAAGCCAGAGAAAGGTGCAGAAAAGGTTAATGTTACAATCTTCAGAAATGGATGGTGTCCTGCTCAAAATATTGCATATGAACGAGCCAGAAGAGCGTCAGAAAATTTTCAGGATAAAATATTTTTACAGGAATTTGATACAATCGATAGAGGAATAGTAAAGGAATGGGGCATCGCAGAAGGATTATTTATTGATGGGAAAGAGATTAGAACAGGTCCGCCTCCATCCTATGAGAAAATCAGAAGAAAAATTGCTCGAAGAGTTAATAAGAAAGTTAATAATCTTTCTATTTTGTACAATAATGATTCCTTGCGGTGGCTAAGAGGTGGTAAAAATAACGTATAATTTAACTAATCAGGCTGGTAGAGATGTCAAGGTGGTCAACTTCACCGTATTTTGCAAAATGATTTCATGTGTTAATAATTTTTAATTAATGGTCACATGGAATATCCAATATTATCATCCGCGGTTTGCATGAACGATGTTTGTATGGATATTTCATAAAAATATTTTTTATATGCCAACGATAATACATCCAGAAGAATTAGAATACAAAAAAGATTCTTCCGCATTAGAACAATTTGATTTATTGACACTTTCGCCAAGATTATCAAAAATTGTCGATTTAAAACATTTCGTATTTGATCTAAGGAAACTTAACCCTGGAAAATATTCATTTCCATATCATTTTCATCGAAATGCAGAAGAATTAATAATGATTATTTCAGGCTCATTAACTATTAGGACAATAAAAGGATTTGAAATTGCCAATCAAGGACAAATATTATTCTTTGAAATCGGTGAGACAGGTGCTCATCAGTTTTATAATCATGATACCATACCCTGTGTATATTTGGATTTAAGGACAACAGTTGGGATTGATATAAGTGAATATCCTGATTCCGGGAAGTTAGATATATCGCCCTTCGACGACGAGATATTTGAGAAAAAAAATAAAGTTGATTATAATACAGGAGAAGAGAACATACAGTTGATATGGGATAAACTAAAAAACAAGTAGATTTGTTGCTATACTGATTAGAAATGATTTTCAAGGTTTAATTTCAAAATGCACCAACAAATGAATAATACCGATCAAAAGCCTACTATCCAATGGATAGAAATCCCCGCCGGCATTTTTATGATGGGCAGCCCTATTAGTGAAGCAGAAAGAAAATCTAATGAAATTCAACACCTGGTGTCGTTGAGCCCTTTTAAGATTAGCAAATATGAGATTACATTTGAGCAGTACGACATGTTTTGCGAAGCGACAGGCAGGGAAAAACCTTATGATGCAGGTTGGGGGCGAAATAACCGACCGGTAATCCATGTCAGTTGGATTGATGCCAAAGCTTTTGCCGATTGGATGGGATGCCGATTACCCACAGAAGCGGAATGGGAATATGCATGCCGTGCCGGAACTACAACGCCATTCAATACAGGCCACAACCTTACTACTTCACAGGCTAATTATAATGGTAATTATCCATATAATAATAATGCAAAAGGAGAATACAACGCAAAAACATTACCTGTAGGGAGCTTTGCGCCTAATAAATGGGGAATATTTGATATGCACGGTAATGTATGGGAGTGGTGTAGCGATTGGTACGACGATTATCCAACGACAGAACAAACCAATCCTGAAGGCCCTTCATCCGGAACATTCCGTGTGTTCCGCGGAGGTGGCTGGCGAAACTATGCGCAGCTTTGCCGGTCAGCATTTCGCTTCAACTATTTCCCGGACTATCACCACTTCAACATTGGCTTCCGCTTAGTTTCCCCCAAGTAAACAATAGAAAGTTAATCCTTAAGATGAATAAGTTTACCAAGAGTGAAATAAGTTGATCAAATGTTTCTATATTTATGATTAGGAGAGGAGTACTAACAAATTCAAAATTATTAAAAGATGAAATTAAAAACAGTATCATTTTTAGTTGTTTCCGCAACTTTTCTGAATGTACAGGCAAATGTACTTAATGTTCCCGGTTCCTTTTCAACTATTCAATCGGCGATTAACGCTTCTTCAAATGGGGATACTATTGCTGTTTCTCCCGGGACTTATTTTGAAAATATAAACTTTAGGGGAAAAAATATTTTGCTTACAAGTTTATATTATATTGCTTCAGATACATCTTATATAGTGTCTACCGTAATAAACGGAGGTATTCCTGTTAATCCTGATTCTGCGAGTTGTGTGATATTCAATTCAGGGGAAGACTCGACAGCCATTCTTCAGGGATTTACTATTACAGGTGGCAATGGAACAAAATGGTTAGATATTCATGGTGCGGGAACTTACCGTGAAGGTGGTGGAATTCTTATAGAGCTTTCCTCACCAACAATCAAACACAATATAATCACGAACAATTTCGCAACAAACATTACAGGCGTTATTAGTGCCGGAGGCGGTGGAATTCGTATTGGAGATGGCAATCCCGAAATTAATTCCAATGTTATAAGTTTTAATCAGGGTAGATATGGTGCAGGAATAGTTCTCAATTACACCGGCTGTAAAATCAGAAACAATATTATTTATTCCAATACCGGTGGGCAAGACTATAACGGGGGATCAGGTATCTGGATTTTTAATAATCTTACAATCACCCCAAAAGTTATTAAGAATAATACTATTATTGACAATAATTCATCTCTCGTCACCGGAACAGGAGGCGTTTCCATCTGGTCGGCAACTAATGTATTTTTAAGCAATAATATTATATGGGAAAACGTACCCGCTCTTCAAATAAAAACTATTTCAAGTAATCCACAAATTACATATTGTGATGTAGAAGGTGGTTACACGGGCACAGGTAACATTAACCAGGATCCGCTTTTCACGGAGCAAAACTATTTTCTCAGCGACAGTTCTTCCTGTATTGATGCAGGTGATACTGCAACAATTTATAATGACATCGAGGATCCGGGAAATCCCGGATATGCATTATTCCCTTCAAAGGGTTTGCTTAGAAACGATATGGGTGCATACGGTGGTCCATATGCATCCTTATTCCCTTCGTTTATACCAACAACTTCAATAAATGAAATCAACAATGAAAACATAATTTCGACCTTCCCAAATCCGTTTTCATTTGAAACCACTATAAAAACGAATTACAATTTTAAGAATACAGTCTTAAAATTGTATAATCTATTTGGACAGGAAACAAAGGAAATAAATAATATATCGGGACATGAAGTAAAAATTCAAAGAGAGAGCTTACCAACCGGCGTTTATTTTCTTAACTTGATTCAGGACAATAGAATTATTGCAAAAACTAAATTAATAATTATCGACTGACAAAAAAAAACAGTATTACAAAATTGTCAATTTCATGAAATTATATAAACATATATCTTTTTTTGGAATTGCCTTATTGATTCAGTGTAATCCACCGGAAAAGGACACTTCCGAATTTGATTCAGCGAGCCGGGTTGAATCAGGTGTTCCGGTATCTGTAATGCTAACCAGTTACAGCACTACCATGCTGGCCAATGGCAGGGATCGTACCCTCCTGCGAATAGCCATTACGGATAGTCTTATGCGAGAGATCACATCAGCCGACAATTTCATCCGTATTTATGTAAAGGGCGACGGAAGTCTTACGACAGTTGACGGGAGTGCTCTTGTATTTTGCAAAGATACGGCCGGTAAGCAATATGTTTCATGCCGGCTGGTGAAGGGAACCTGTCGGCTGTTTTTTATTGCCGGTACAAAACCTGACACGATAAAGATTGAAGCCATATCGGGAAAGCTATGGCCCGGATCCCATGAAATCCATACTCTTCCGGCCAGCCTGGTCATGATGAAACCGAAGCCAAACCAGCTACCACCAACTATCAAACCCATCGACAGGATGATTGGGGCCGATATTTCATTCCTTCCACAGCTTGAGGACCAGGGAAGGAAATTTTTTGAAAACGGTAAAGAAAAAGATGCCATCAGATTGTTACGGGATCATGGATTCAACTTCATCCGCCTAAGGATCTTTGTCAACCCGGAAAACAAGAAAGGATATTCCCCAAACAAGGAATATTGCAGTTTAAAATCTACACTTGAAATGGCAAAGCGGATCCATGATGCCGGGATGAAATTGCTACTTGATTTTCATTATAGCGACTACTGGGCTGATCCGCAACAACAAAACAAACCCCAGGCGTGGGCAGATCTTGATTTTAAAACGCTAAAGGATTCACTAAGAACATATACCACAAAAGTAATTCTTGCTCTTAAATGGCAGGGCACATTACCTGCTATGGTTCAAATAGGTAATGAAATCAATCATGGTATTCTTTGGCCCGACGGACACATCAGTCATCCCGACCAGCTGGCAGATCTTCTGAAAGCGGGGATCGAAGGCGTTGAAGCTGTAGACCCCCGGCTACCTGTAATGATACATCTTGCCCTTGGGGGACAGAATGAGGAGGCGATATTCTGGCTCAATAATATGATCGCCCGTGGCGTGCGTTTTGATGTTATTGGTCTATCTTATTATCCACGTTGGCATGGTACCCTTGACGATCTGAAAAGCAACCTGACTGACCTGGCAAAACGTTACAACAAACCGCTGAATATAGTGGAATATTCCGATTATAAACGTGAGGTGCACGATATAATATTCAACCTTCCCAATAGCATGGGAAAAGGTGCCTGTATCTGGGAACCCCTCGGCTGGAGAAGTGGACTGTTCGACATGAATGGGAAAGCTACTGAGTTAATTTTATTGTATGATGAATTAAAAAGAAAGTATCTTATTACAGTCCCTTAAAAATTTTATTGACTAAGATTTAAATTGAGCACAATGAATAATTACATTGTTAAAGTGTTGGAGGCAAATTATATCACGCATGATGTAAAATGCTTTGTGGTTGAAAAACCTGCAGGATATGATTTTATCCCAGGTCAGGCAACTGTTGTTTCTATAAATCATCCGGAATGGGAAGATGAAATGCGTCCATTCACTTTTACCAGCTTAAAGGAACAAAATTATCTCGAATTTATAATCAAGATTTACAAAGATCATGACGGTGTCACGAACATGCTCGGGGGTATCAAGGCAGGAGATGAATTAATTGTTCACGACGTTATCGGCGCCATTCAGTATAAGGGTCCGGGTGTTTTTATTGCCGGTGGAACAGGGATAACTCCGTTTATTTCTATCTTCCGTGATCTATACAAGAATAACCAAATTCCTGGAAACAAACTCATCTATTCCAACAAAACGACGGCCGATGTTATTATAGAAAAAGAATTACAGAATATCCTTCAGGATGGTTTCGTGAAAGTGTTTACCCGGGAGAACGTTGCAGGATACTTCGGACGGAGAATCGACCGCAAATTCCTAATAGAAAATATAGGAAGCATCAAACAAAATTTTTATGTATGCGGCCCCTTTGATTTTGTGGAAAGCATCACGGCGGATCTGATTGGCCTTGGTGCTCATACAAATCGTATCGTATTTGATTAGGAACCTAAAAAAATTCATTCACGTCAGATGGATAACCGGACGACACAATAAAAAAACAAATCCTGCCCATAAAGCAAATTTCCACCATCTAAGAGCCTAGAGGTGATTTGACAACTTATTATTATATTTACCTGGGTATCGGTTGACAACGAATACTTTTTTTAAACCCGCTCGGGAGCGACACTGAAAACCTAAGCGGTAAGCATAAAGACAAACAACAAGGTATTAACGTAAAACATTAAGTTATGAAACATACAATTTTAGGGGCTGGCGGTTCAATTGGAAACGCGCTTGCCTATGAATTAATAAAGGCTAACGAAAATATTCGCCTCGTTTCACGCAGCAATTATTCCATACCGGGAACGGAATCTTTTAAGGCTGATATTACCTCCTATGAAGAAACCCTGAATGGTGTCAAAAACTCAGACATCGTTTATTTATGCGCAGGACTTCCATATGATTCAAAGATATGGGGTAATTTATGGCCAAGAATTATGCAAAACTCAATAGATGCGTGTAAAAAGGTTAATGCCAAATTAATATTTTTTGATAATGTATATATGTATGGTAAAACGGATGGTAAGATGATTGAAACCACGCCATATAATCCTTGTAGCAGAAAAGGAGAAATCAGAGCTAAAATAGCGACACTTTTAGAGGACGAGATCAGACAAAAAAATATACAAGCTATTATTGCAAGATCAGCTGATTTATATGGACCTTATGCAACAAAAACCAGCGTACCCTACATTTTGGTTTTTGACAAATTAATAAATGGAAAAAGTGCACAATGGATGATTGATGTCAATAAGTTACATTCATTTAGTTACACTCTTGATTGTGCTAAAGGATTAAGTTTACTTTCTGGCCGGGCAGAATGTTATAATCAAATCTGGCATTTACCAACATATAATCCTGCTATTGATGGAAAGACATTTATTGAATTGGTCGCAAAAGAAATAGGAATTGCTCCAAAATATTTTGTTCTGAAAAAATGGATGGTAAAAATGATGGGATTATTTGATAAAACCGTATCCGAATTATTTGAAATGCTTTATCAGAACAAATTTGATTATTATTTTGATTCAACAAAATTTAATGACTTTTTCAATTATAAGCCAACATCTTATATACAGGGGATTAACGAAACTATTGAATTTATAAAAAAGAAATAATTATCAGGTACTTTCATCTGGCCGGTTTATCCATGATGATTTCCGTTATGCTTTTCTCAAACTTTACACAGTGCGATCCTTTCCAATAGGTATGATGACAATGATTGCAACGGTAAAACATAGTACCAGGATAGAAATTAAATGCAGGGAAGTCCAATCTGACGGTTTTTTCAGCTTCAGGATACAGTGATCCATTACATAAAGTACAGATTGAGAATAACCGAATGGAATTTTTCAGATCGAATCGCTGAATGACTTCCGAAACCTGGTCATTGATCTTTTCACTCCGTATCCAATATCCTCTTTCGACATTTTTTCTCATCAGAAGTTTTTTATCTCTTGTTAGTATAGATCGTTTTTCCTTTGCTGAAATGCCGGCCAGTTCATTGTGCTTATAACCCTGATTGTAAATCGAGTCAAAACCCAGCATTCGCATGTAACGACTAAGTTTTCCCAAATGTACATCCAGGACAAATTTCGGATCCCGCAAGGGCTTTAGTCTGATCACATTGATGGAAGAAATATCAAAGGATTCAAATACGGGATAAACAGAAATATAGTCCTCGTTCCTGACTTTTTCATGAAATGAAACGGATTCCCCGTTGATTAAGATAAGATCAACCTCCGGATGGGGAATTCCTTCAGATTCTATAATACTTTTTATTGCAGGATTGTCATGGTAATAAACCGGATATATCACTTTCTGCTTTGAAGGGGGAAGGAAATCATTCAATTCTTCATAAAACCGTATATATGCGATGTTCACTTTACGGAAGTATAAACCGAAAATATTACAAACCGGTATCAAATTTACAGTTCTTAACTTAACTTTACTGTTCATTTTTCAAATAACAGGACATAAATAAATTTTACCATTACGGGGCGAGTTTGTTATATTTTTATTTCTGTTCCTTGCGGTATACCTGCATCTAACCGAAAAATGAATTGTATTTTTGATAAGATGAAGTATAAAGGCAAATCAAAAATAAGAATGTATTCAAATTAGGATAATATAATAAAAAATAATATGAATTGGTCATTTGTAAAGATTCATAAGACTTTTCTCCTACTCGGCATTTTTGGGATAGCGATGGGAGTTCTCGAAGCAATCGTTGTTGTGTACCTTCGACAAATATATTACCCCAAGGGATTTGATTTCCCGTTAAGTTTTATTTCTCCCAAGATGGTATCTATAGAATGGATAAGAGAAGTTTCCACAATTATAATGCTTGTTGTAATAGGAATCATTGCCGGGAAAAATATCCTCCAGAGATTTTTCTACTTCCTGTACAGTTTTGCCATCTGGGATATTTTTTATTATGCAGGGTTAAAACTAATTTTAGACTGGCCGCAATCTTTCCTGACATGGGATATTTTGTTTTTGATCCCTGTACCCTGGATAAGTCCGGTACTTGCTCCAGTGATCTGTTCCCTGACCATCATACTCTTTTCAGGAAGCATGATTTTTTTGCAGGAAAGGGGTTATACTTTAAGAATTAAACCTTATGAATGGGGATTAACTTTGTTTGGGTCGTTTGTAATTCTTTGTTCATTTATCTGGGATTATTGCAAGATTATTATTCAGAATGATTTTCTTTCAAGCTTGCGGAACTTATCAGGAAATAAGGATTTTTGGCTGATATTTTCCCAATACAATCCAACTTATTACAATTGGTATATGTTTGCTTTTGGGGAAATTCTAATATTATGTGCTCTATTCCTGGTTTTTACGCGTACAAATCCAAAGTATGCTAAACATGCCGGATGAGTATTAATTGAAACAACGACGATTGTTTTAATATTATTCCGAAAAATGCCGACATACATTTCTATATTAAGGGGAATCAATGTAAGCGGGCAAAAGCTTATAAAAATGAAATCTTTGCAGGAGATGTATGAAAAGTCAGGATTCAAAGATGTTAGAACCTATATTCAGAGTGGAAATATTGTATTCAATACCGACCCGACGGATTCAGAAAAATTAGAGAATCTTATTTCGAAAGAGATCCTGAAATATTTTGGTTTTGAAGTTCCGGTGCTGGTACTACAAACAAAAGAATTGAAAAATATCTCAGAACATAATCCATTCATAGGTGAAAGGAAGGAAAACATTTCATTTCTCCATGTTACTTTTTTATCTGCAATGCCTGATGATAAACATGTGGAGGATCTGTTGACCTTGAAATATTTACCTGATGAGTATTACATCGATGATCGAGCCATATATCTTTTTTGTCCGCATGGTTATGGGAGAACGAAGCTGAACAATACTTTTTTTGAGAAAAAGTTAAAGGTGAAGGCAACAACGAGAAACTGGAAAACGGTCATTGAATTGGTAAGGATAAGCGAAAAACAATGAAGATCCTTGTAACCTACTTTTCCCAGACGGGAAATACACTTAAAATTGCTGAAGCCATATTTTCAGAAATTCATGATGAAAAAGAGTTAAAGCCACTTAATGAGGTTCCCGACCTGGATAAATATGATCTTACCTTCGTTGGCTTTCCAATTATACAATTCAGACCACCAAGAGCTGTCCGGACGTTCCTTGGAAAATATACAAAAGGGAAGAAAATAGCAATGTTTGTTACGCATGCATCATGGAATTCTCCCGAGCTTGCTTCTTTTCTTGAACTCTGGCTTTCAAAATGCAAAGCTGCTGCAGCCGGTTCAATATTGGAGGGGTTTTTCGATTGCCAGGGAGAACTTGCTGAAACTTCGGCTGAACTTTTTCTACAATCCGAATTTCCGGAAATCCGCCATTTTGGTTCTCTTCGCTCCATGACAGTCGGTCACCCAAATAAAGAAGATATTTGTAATGCTAAAATATTTGCCAGAGCTGTTTTAGAAAAGATGAAATAATAAATAAAAAATATTCCAAAAAAGGAGGTCACCATGGTAAAACAACTTTTACTTTTTTCAACTGTAATTGGAATCACATACCTTTCCGCATTTTCGCAGGTGCGTATCCCGATAACCGACAATATGCAGATACAAAATTATTCGAATATAAAATTCATACCCAATACCTATGTTTTTTCGGATTCACCTGCCGATGGAGTAATTCAGATAGATGGGAAACACAATATAATTCTTGATGGCGATAGTTGTACAGTTGATGGCACCGGATATCAGGGTTATATGATCAAGATCAATAATTCCAATAATGTTGTCATTAAAAACTTCGATTCGGTTTTCCGGTATAAATATGCAGTTTATATTACCAACTCATCATATATTAACATAAATGGTAATGTATTTTCCACTAATAAGGTTGACTCAGCAGGTTGGATCGATGTCTGGGCTAATTACACCCAGGCTCTTGGCGGAGGGGTGATGATGTACCAGACGCGAGGGTGTAATATTTATAACAATGTCATGACACTTCAGAATGATGGAGTTGCTTTGTATCATTGCGATTCCATTAATATTCATGATAATGATTTTTCCTGGAACACCTCGTTTGGTATCCGGATGTTCTGGACCGATACCTGTCATATATATCAGAATAACTGTTCCCATGTCAACCGACCTTATACCGATCCCAGTGATTGTGCGGCGCTGCTTATGATCATTTCCAACACTAATAATGTTGAAAATAACGATCTTTCCTATTCAGGAGATGGGGTTTTTCTAGGACAGTACCAGCATTCGGACATTCCGAATAACAATTATTTTTATAATAATGAATGTTCCTATTCTCCGCACAATGCAATTGAAGCCACTTTTGCCGACGGAAATATATATAAAAAAAACAAATGTAATTATAGTCATTATGGATTCTGGCTGGGATATTCTTTCAACTCAATAGTTGACAGTAATGAAGTTATTGGAAATTATCAATCGGGGATAGCCATCGACCGGGGATTCAATAATTATATCGGGCATAATGATATCAACGGAAATCCTATTGGAATTGAATTATGGGAAGGTAGCCCTATTACAGGATATACCAATCAATTTTCCAAAGATTATGATATCCACAATAATACGTTTGAGGGAAATACCCTGGCTATATCTGCAATAAAGACAGAACATTCACATATTACCGATAATGATTTTAATTACAACTGGAGCTCCAGTATATACCTTTCCGAACTTTCAACGATGGATACCATTACCGGAAATATCTTCAAGATGCCTACTGCCTATCATATCAAAAACAATTCTTCCAATGATATCTATGCAATAGATAATCTCTTCATCCCAAGTGATACGGCATTGATCTCTCAAAAGATATGGGACAAGCATGACAATCCGGCAAAAGGAGATGTAATCTGGTATCCCCCAACGGAAGGACCCCCTGTAGTGTATCAATATGATCCGCCCTGCGATATGTCGGAACCAAATTCAACCTGGTACGCTTATCCTGAAGTTGGATCTCCTCCTATGGTAAAATTTGCTGATAGTGTATATTTTGACTATACAGAGAAAAAAGTGGGAGCTGCCTCCGTTAAGCTGGTAACCAGCAGAGGTTGGGACCTGGCGCTGAACTACAGGCCTTTTAATGATTCCGTGTCGCACTGGAATCTGACAGATACCGATACGCTATACTTCTGGGTCAAAACAATCAAGTTTATCCCTTACGGTTTTCAGTATTTTTCGATAAGGATTGGTGACATTAAGGGGAACTACTACAAATACACCGCATCATCCAGTTTGTTAAATAATGCTCATCTGGTGTGGAAAAGATATCAGTTCCCACTTTCAGGTAATTCCACATTCGTCAGATCGAGTTCAGGAGCAATGTCGCTGGAAAATACAAATTATGTCGAAATCCATGCCGATACATGGGATTTTGGTTTTACTTTATGGTTGGATGGATTGCAGTTCTATCCCTGTGACCCAATCACTTCGGTACTTTTTCAGCAGGAAAACAACACAGGATTATTACAGAATTTTCCAAATCCATTTACAGATCAAACGACTATTTCATATCAATTACATAATGCCGGACGGGTGATCCTGAAAATATACAATCCTAGCGGTGTTGAAATAGAAACTCTGATCAATACACATCAGCAGCCGGGAAATTACCAGGTGATCTATTCCCCTGCTCCCGGAGATCATGCCTCTGGTGTTTATTTTTACACCCTCACAACTTTGGAAAACACAACGACCCGGAAAATGGTACGAATCAAATAATCCGTAACTTCGCAGCCCAATTTTCGGAGGTTATACCTTATTTTATTTCTCATTATTGAAAAAATCCAGGGTCATAGTAGGATTAAGTGGAGGTGTTGATTCTGCAGTTGCGGCTTACCTTCTCAAGCAGGAAGGCCATGAAGTGATTGGGGTAACCATGGCTATATGGGACGGACAGTTTAAAGTAACCGGCAAGCATGCTTGTTACGGTCCCGACGAACAGGAAGAGATCAGGGAAGCAAAAGATATAGCAGAACACCTTGGTATTTCACATCATGTTTTTAATTGTTCGTCGGAATATAAAGAATCGGTCCTTAACTATTTCAAGTCGGAATATTTATCGGGCCGGACCCCCAACCCTTGCGTAAAATGCAACCAACTCATCAAATTTGGATTATTACCCGGGATGGCCGAAAAGGCCGGTATTCCTTTTGATCGTTTTGCAACCGGTCATTATGCACTTGTTGAACAGGATATAATCTCACGACGTTATCTTCTGAAAAAAGCAATCGATCCTCTCAAGGATCAGACCTATTTTATTTACAGGTTATCGCAGGATCAGCTTGCAAGGATCCTGTTTCCGCTTGGTGGATTCAATAAGAGTGGTATCAAGAAAATCGCAAGGGAAGCTGGAATTATTGCGGCAGACAAAGAAGAAAGCCAGGATTTTTATAGTGGTGATTATAAAGAACTACTTGAAGCTAATGAAAATCCGGGAGAAATCGTTGATACGAAAGGGAAAGTCCTAGGTCATCACAAAGGGATTTGGAATTATACCATCGGCCAGCGTAAAGGATTGGGAATTGCTTTCACCGAACCATTATACGTAGTTGATCTTAATAATGAGAAGAACACAGTCATTGTAGGAACCCGGAAGGAAACTTACAAAGCTTCGTTTTTCGTCACTGACCTGAACTGGATTTCTATTGATCACCTGGATAAGCAGACAGATGTTCTGTGCAAGATCCGTTCGGCTCAAAAAGAGCGGGAGGCATCTATCGAACCGATTTCCAACGGTGAAGTAAAGGTTACTTATTACCAGCCCAACGATAGTATTACTCCCGGGCAGAGTGCGGTTTTTTATGATGGTGAATTTGTGATGGGTGGGGGGATTATTAAATAATTAGGTAACAAGGTGACAATGTAACAAGGTAACAAAGTAACTGGGTCATCAGGTCATTTAGAAACACATCGCGGAGCGTCTTTACATTAAGTTAATAAGTCATTAATATGAAAAGAATCAATATGAAGATAAGAATTTGTTTATCAGTTGTTTTCATCTTTATCTGTGTTTTTGGATTTACCCAGAAGAGCCAGATCACCGCGAAGATTCTGCATGACGAGGTTAAATTTCTTGCATCAGATTCATTGAAAGGAAGAAAACCCGGTACTCCCGAGATCAATGTTGCAGCCGCTTATATTCTTAAACACTTCAAGGCTAATGGATTGAAACCGTTAGCAGAAAACGGATTTCAATATTTCGACATTGTAACGGATGTAACGCTGGGTTCAAAAAATAAGCTCACAGTTGATAGTTTTGAAGGGACATTAAAGAAAGATTTCATTCCCCTGGCGTATTCATCATGCGGGGAGATAACAGCTGAAGTGATTTTTGCAGGATATGGCTTCGATATCGATATGGATAGTTTGAAATGGAACGATTACAGAGGATTGGATTTAAAGGGAAAATGGGTGATGATATTCAGGGCTGACCCTGACCTTGACAATCCCGATAGTAAATTCATTCCATTCAGCGATGTGCGTAGTAAAATACTCACTGCAAAAGATAAAGGAGTTGCAGGGATATTGCTGGTATCGCCAAAAGGATTGGACAAGGACGACAAGCTTATGCCGCTGGTTGTAGAAAACAACGAAGTCACCAGCGGAATCCCCATAATTAACATCAAACGCGAAATTGCAGACCGTATCCTCAAACAGACAGGATTCACCGCTGACAGCTTGGAATCGGCTATAGTCAGTAAAAAGACAACTATGTCGATGCATACAGGTGTCACTCTTTCGGGGTCGGTTGATGTCGTACAGAAAAATGAGAAGACTGCCAATGTAGTTGCTTTGCTCGAAAGTCAAGATCCTGTTCTTAAAGATGAATATCTGGTTGTTGGTGCTCATTATGATCATCTCGGTTTTGGCGGACCGGGTTCCGGATCACGGATGCCCGATACCAATGCGATTCACAACGGTGCCGATGATAATGCTTCAGGGACAGCCATGATCATGGAGCTATCCAGGAGGTTGGCATCGGAGAAAAAAGATTTAAAACGCAGCATCATTTTCGTAGCTTTCAGCGCTGAAGAGATCGGGCTTATCGGTTCCAAATATTTTGTTAATCACCCGCCTGTTGATATTAAGAAGATAAAGGGCATGTTCAACTTCGATATGGTTGGAAGGTTTGATAAGGAAAAAAATACTATTTCCGTAAGTGGAACCGGCACTTCCGTTGAGGCGGATACTATTTTACACATGCAGGAAGCGGGGCTTCCATTCAAGGTTGTACATTCCCCTGATGGTTATGGACCTTCCGATCATGCCGCCTTTTATGCATCGAATATCCCTGTGTTCTATTTCAATACCGGCGTACATACCGATTATCATACTCCTTTTGATGATACGGAAAAGCTTGATTTTGATACGGAAAAATTAGTTGGTGATTTTGCCGCAAAAGTCATCCTAGCGGTGGATGAACTGGATAAGCAATTAACTTTCAAGGAATCGGGAAAGAAAGAAGGGACGGGTCGCGGTGGCAGGAGATTAAGAGTAACCCTGGGTATTATGCCGGATTTCGCTGGAACCGAAAAGAAAGGATTAAGAGTAGATGGTGTGACAAAGGATGCGCCGGCCGACCGGGGAGGAATGAAGAAAGGTGACATCATCGTGGGGATCAATGGAATGTCGGTTGGAAACATTTATGAGTACATGTCGCGATTGTCAAAGTTAAAACATGGCATGACCATCAGTGTTGAAGTTATCAGGGAAGGGAAAAATGAGGTATTATTAATTCAGCTATAAAGCATTATAAAATGGAGACGGGATCATTCTTTACCGAGATTTTTTTTCTGAAGTTCATCAAATTTTGTCTGGTGGGACTCTCCGGCATCATGGTGGATTTTGGGATCACCTTTCTTGGTAAGGAGATCCTGAAAATTCAGAAATACATCTCCAATGCACTTGGATTCAGCATTGCCGCCACGACGAATTATATCCTTAACAGGATCTGGACCTTTCATAGTCATAATCCGAATATTACGTTGGAATTTACCCGGTTTTTCATGATTGCTTTGATCGGTTTATGCATAAACCTGCTGATCGTATGGTCGATGGCTGGTAAATTAAAAGTAAATTTCTATCTCTCCAAACTGGTGGCCACCTTCATAGTAACGGCCTGGAATTTCCTGATCAATGCTTACTACACGTTTGTATAGGTCAGTTTGACCGGGTCATGGATTCGGGGATGCAGATAATGAAATCGGCTTTTCCGAGATTTTCTTTTGAGAGGACTTCAAGGGTATCCTGTTCCACACATGAAATCGTTAGGATCTTTAACTCGAAATTGGTACGTTTTAGGTAATCGTTAATATACCATACGATTCCTTCATAATTATCGCTATGGTAAGCTCCATTGAAATGGAGGAAAGTGGTTTTGTTCTCTGAAATATTTTTCAGGATCAGATTAGCCATTGTAGCATCCTTGATGGCCTGGGCTTTGGGCAGGTTGGCACTTGTATGGGCCGGCATATCGTTCCCGATACTTTTTCTCATCGACTGGTAACCGGTCAGCGTTGAATCGTAATGAATAGGCAAGGGGGCGATCATGCCTCGTTCGATGCCGAGAAGGCTGTCGAGACCTTCGAAACCATTTTGATTTACCATGGCAGCAAATCTCCTGGGAACATTTGTTGCAACAAATTTCAAACCCTTCTCGCGGGCGAAATCGATCAGGGCAGCATAATCGTTCTTGTAATTTGGCCATAGCTTTGCTTCAGACTCAAAATCTTTTTTCCGGATCCTCTTCGTAATGTATTCGTTGACCAGAAGTTGATTGTCGGTTTCAAACATCTCTGCACCAAGAACCAGATCGGATTTTTTTTCCTGATAGATATCGCGCATAAGTTCATATTCGAGCCAATGACAGATCGGGTTGTTGTGAATTTCTCCAAACAGTACAATATCAGAAGAGAGGGCAACTTTCAGCATTTTGTCGTAATCGGCAGATTTTCCTTTTGATGTGAAAATCTGATAAGCTGGTTTGTCGCTTCGCAAGGCGGTAAGAGCAAAAAATGACAAGATTAACAAAGGGTACAGAGATTTTTTCATTGGTATACGGTTTATTTTTTCTTCATGAGATTTTTTTCAACGAATGCAAGGGGCAATAAATTCTGTATTCCATTTATAACAAAGATCTTCCCATTCTCCCCGCCAAGTATCATTTGAATCTTGTTCTTAAATTTTAGTTCATATTCAAGAATCGCCTGACGGCAGATACCACAAGGAGGGACAGGTTCATTAACGGGAAAGGAATCTGATTTTGCGGAAATAGCGATCGATTTTACGCAAATCTCAGGAAATTTCGTAACCGCAGTAAACAATGCAACCCGTTCTGCACATATACCGGCTGGAAATGACATATTTTCCTGGTTACTCCCGGTAATAACAGAGCCATCTGCCATCTGGACGGCAGCCCCAACGTGGTAATGAGAATAGGGTGCATAAGAAGAATTACAAGCTGCCCTGGCATTTTTCAGCAACTCCTGGTATTCATCAGTCATTTCGGCTTCCGAATCATATACCAGAAAATTGAACGAATTTGTGATCTGTTGCATATCAGGATTTTCATTCGACAATTATTCCATTGTCATCTTCATCTGGATTTTCGGTGATATCGGATGGCTGGATATATTTTCCGCTGAGTATTGCGTTGTATCTTTCTGGATCTTTAAGGGTACTCACTGCAATGGCAATATCGGGATCATGTTTCAGGGAAGATTGAACCTTCCCTTTTTGATAATAATACCTGGAAATGATTTCCATTTTCAATAATTCCTTAATCTGATTCTGGTATTTATTCAAATCTTCTTTTTTATCCTCCTGCATCCTGCTTTTCAGATGATCATATTCTCCCTGGATGGCAGCCAGGTAATTTTCCTTCTCGGCCTCTTGTTTCAATCGATCGAGAGCCTGCTCGCTGCGGGTGGTATAATCGTATTTTTTACCGGAAATAAAAGCAAGAAAATTGTCGTAGAGGGTATCGGTAATTTCAAACTCTGAAGTAGGAGGAATGGTAAGATGTTGTTGGGCAAATTTTGTTGCGTAATCAAAGATCAGGAATTTGCTGTACAAGGCCATCGCGATGTTGCTAAAATTATGTGTTTTGGTCTTAATATCGGGGATGATCCCTCCGGCGTCGTAAACCGTTCTTCCATGTTTGGTTTTAAATGCCCGGATTAAGGAATCGGGTATCTTTGCAAATTTTCCTTCCTTTGTCTTATGGGAATAATCGATTGCCTGGATGCAGCGTCCACTTGGTATATAATATTTTGCAACGGTAATTTTTAACTGGGCATTATAGCTGAGGGGGACTACATTCTGAACCAATCCTTTACCAAAAGTCTTTTGTCCGATGATCACGCCGCGGTCGAGGTCTTGCATAGCTCCTGCAAGGATCTCGCTGGCTGATGCACTTTGGTTATCGACCATGACAACGACCGGTATATTGAGATCAACAGGAGGATTCATGGTTGTGTGGATATGGTTTTTATCGGATTGTTTCCCTTTAGTACTTACTATTTCCTGGTTTCTTTCCACGAAAATATTAGATATCTCAACCGCTTCATTGAGCAGCCCGCCTCCGTTTCCCCTGATATCGAGGATAATCCCTTTCAACTCGGCAGTTTCCTTTAATTTCAGAAAGGCTTGTTTAACCTCTTTTCCTGCGTTTTGTGTGAACCCGGTTAGTTTGATATAGCCTATATTCTTATCTACCAATCCGTAATAGGGAATATTATCGATTTTGATTATCTCGCGCGTGATGGTTTTTAAGAATGAATCAGATTCACCATCACGCTGGATCAGCAGGTTTACAGTTGTACCGGCTTGTCCTTTTAAAAAAGTGCTTACCTGGTCATAGGTTTTGTTCTTTGCTTGTTGTCCGTTAATCTCCAGGATTTTATCACCTGCTTTCAATCCCGACTTCTGAGCAGGAGAACCTTCGTAAGGTTCTGAAATAATGACATATTCACCCTGCTGATGGATTAGTGCCCCGATTCCACCGTATTGACCGGTTGTAATAAACTTATAATCTTCAACTTCTGATTCGGGAATGTAATTAGTATAAGGATCAAGCGATTCAAGCATTGCATCGATACCTATTTCGGCCAGATCACCGGGATTTATATCATCCACATAATCCTGGTTCAATTCCTTTATCAAGGTTGAATATATATCGAGGTTCTTCATTATTTCAAAACCTTGTTGATTGGGTACCTGGCCATTCAGGATCAAACCTACGAGAAGAAAAACCACCACAATTATTCCAACTTTCACAAAACGCTTCATTTATTCTACTTTTTAATTCTTAGTTCTTAATTATTCACTGGTTAAGGTACCGGATCAAATCCGCGACCACCCCATGGATGACAGCGGCTCAATCGCCGGAACGCCATTAATCCTCCTTTGAATGGGCCATATTTTTGAATGGCTTCGATTCCATAACTGGAACAAGTTGGTGTAAACCGGCATGATGGCATCAGGTATGGGGAAATGGCACCCTGGTAAAAACGAATCGCTAAAATGAAAAAACTACCAAGTAACTTTTTCATTTTCTTTTATTAAACGCTGCAAAATTAAGATTATTTTCTCTTGGATGATGGCAGATGGAAGGATTTCTTTGGCTGTATAAGAAATGCAAAAAATCATTGAGTGGGGAATTTTTGAAACAGATTCCTGCAAGATTTGTTTATTTAAACGATATGCTTCCCTGGTTCGTCTTCTTACTTTGTTCCGGTCGGTTGCCAGTCTCAAATTCGATTTTGGAACGCTGATCAACACTTGGAGTGAAGCCGGAATTGACTCTTCAGGATAAAGCCAGGTTACCCGGAAAGGGAATAAAGTAAATGAATGGCCGTCGGTAAATAATTTGCGGATAAGTGCATACCGATACAACCTTTCCTTTTTATTAAAAGTGAATTTCACACTAGTGGAGCCGAAAAATAAAGGAATTATTTCTTCTTTAATTCGTTCTGCAAATATTGTTCGATTGCCATGGTCATTGAAGGAGCTGTTTGAGTAGGAGCTTCCACGGTGAGTTTTAGCCCCCCGTCTCTAACGGCCTTATGGGTAGCATTCCCAAATGCACCGATTGCTGTACTTGCCTGAACAAAGTCGGGAAAATTCTTAAATAACGATTTGATCCCTGAGGGGCTGAAGAAGACAAGCATATCGAACTTTGTGATATCGATATCGGAAAGATCGCTGGCAAGGGTACGGTAGATAATCGCTTTCTTATACTGGATTTTATTTTCATCCAGCATCTTTGGAATCTCCTGCTTATGTATATCGGAGCATGGTAGCAAGAATTTTTCGTTTTTATGTTTTTTGATCAGTTCGATCAGATTGCTGAAATTCTCCTTGCTATGGAATATCTTACGCTTACGGAACTGAACATATTTCTGGAGGTAATAAGCAGTAGATTCGGAAATGCTGAAGTACTTCATAGTTTCGGGAACCTCAACCCTCATCTCTTTACAGATCCTGAAATAATGGTCAACCGCATTGCGTGAAGTAAAGATTACGGCAGAAAAATCGAGCAGGTTAATTCTGTCTTTCCGGAATTCTTTAGCCGGGATTCCTTCAATGTTGATGAATTTGCGGAAGGTAATATTTATATTGAACTTCCGGGAAATTTCAGCATAGGGTGATTTTTCAAATTCTGTAGGTTGGGGCTGGGAAACGAGTATACTTTTTATTTTCAAGGTCTAACTTTTTAAAGGAACATATTCTTTAAAAATCTTCAGGCCCGGACAATTTGAGAAGTCATCATGAAGAGTTTGATGACCATCAGCAAGGGCAAAATTTCAAGACTGCAAAGATACACAAATAAAAATAAATACGAAAACTTAGTTAGTGTCAGACCGATAAAAAAACCTCTCAAGAACCTAAAAAGAAATAGAAATATGCAGAATATCAGTGTGATATAAAGTAAAAAAATTGATTTCAGGTAAACAATACCAACCAGGAGTGGTAACAATACAAGGCCATCAATAATAGAAAAAACAAGAAGGTTAAGCAGATAATAATGAGTAGTGCCAGATGTTTTAAAGATGGTTCCAAGCAGACGGATCAGACCTATTTTTACTAACCAGAAAACAATTAGTGATCCAACGATTGATAAGTATATTAGGATTCCCCGGATATTCCAGAGGGGGAGTTTAAGGATCAATTGATCAATCTGGTAAAGCAGTAGTGAGAAGCTGAGTATGTAGATAGTCGCAAGTGTCACTGAAATCCTTTCTTTGAAGAGGTTTCCGTCGCGGATTAGCTGGTTTATAAAACGTTTTGAAAGAGGGGCAAGAATAATTTGTTTCATTCGGTTGAAATAGAAAAAATTTGTCCAGGCAAGCAGAATAAATCCAAAAAGGAAGATACCCAAAATCCAATCTGGTTGAAATTTCTGAATTTCCAATGGTTTGTTGTTCCTGGTCTGAAGCAGATGGGAGGTAAAAATGGATTTGCTGTAAGCGTGAACAGGCGTGGCCATACTTTCCAGCGTAAGGTTAGTATCAGGGGAGCAGGTGATCTTATTCATGAGATCCGCGATTGAGATTGTTGAATCACAAAGAAATTCCAGAGCTTATCGGAAGGTGGGCCGGCAATTATTCTGACCGGTTCTTTCCGGACCGGATGTATGAACTCGATCATACGTGAATGGAGGTGAATGAATCCGCCCGGGTTAGAACGCGGGTAACCATATTTCAGATCTCCCTTTATAGGGCAACCGATGGCTGAAAGCTGTGCACGGATCTGGTGGTGTCTTCCCGTTAATAATTGGATTTCCAGAAGATAGTAACGATCTCCTTCTCCGAGGATCGTATAGGACAATTCGGCTTTTTGCGTATGTTTTGCCGGATGCAGGTGGACAAAGGATTTATTTTTTTCCTCATTTCTTGATAAAAAATGAATCAGGTGGTCGCTCTGTTGTGGAGGCCTGTTCCTGACTATTGCCCAATAGGTCTTTCTGATCTCTCCCTTTTTCAACATTTCCGTGAGACGGGACAGGGCTTTGGTGGTTTTTGCAAAGATGACTGCACCGCTGACCGGACGATCAAGGCGGTGGACGACTCCCATAAAGACATTCCCGGGTTTATTATGCTTGACCTTCAGATATTGTTTCAGTAATTCGTTGAGTGGTTCATCACCTGTTTTGTCGCCCTGGACAATGGCAGAGGGTCGTTTATTCAGGATGATAAGGTGGTTATCTTCGAAAAGGATATCCTTATCAATACTGTTCTTTTTCATTTGGGAAATCGAGTGACTTCACATCGTTTACATAGGTGTCTATTGCCCCGCTGACCTCTTCCGATAAATTCAGGTAGCGTCGCAGAAAACGCGGGGAAAAGTCCATGGTTATCCCGAGCATATCGTGCAGAACCAATACCTGTCCGTCTACATATTTCCCAGCACCAATGCCGATCAGTGGGATCTTCAGTTCCCTGGCCACATTCTGGCCAAGTTTCGCGGGTATTTTTTCAAGAACGACCGCGAAGCAACCGGCCTTTTCCAGCAGACGTGCATCATCGAGCAATTTTGCTGCTTCCTCTTCGGTGGTGGCACGAACAACATAAGTTCCGAATTTATGAATGGATTGGGGAGTAAGTCCGAGATGTCCCATAACCGGGATACCGGCCAAAAGAATACGATCGACTGATTCGAGAATCTCTTTGCCTCCTTCCAGTTTGACGGCATCGGCGCCACTCTCTTTCATGATCCGGATGGCAGAGTTCAATGCCTCCTTGGAGTTCCCCTGATAGGTTCCGAATGGCAGATCTACCACGACCAATGCTCTTTTGACGGCCCTCACGACGGATGAAGCATGATATATCATCTGTTCGAGGGTAATTGGTAAGGTAGAGGTGTGGCCGGCCATTACATTGGAAGCAGAGTCGCCGACAAGAATAACATCAATCCCGGTATTGTCGAGGATACGGGCAAAGGAATAATCATAAGCAGTGAGCATCGCGATTTTTTCACCTTTAAGCTTCATTTCCTGGAGCACGTGGGTGGTGACCTTGGTCACATTGCGAAAGGAAAACGTTGCTGACATAGAATGCAAGATTTAACTGCAAAGCTAAGATTTTATACTGCTTCAGAACAAGTTTGTTTTAATTTTATTTCTGTTCATCGCGGTATAATTGCGTCTAACTGAAAAATACTTTGCATTTTTTTAAGATGCAGTATATTTTATACCTTTGCAAAGATCCAAAACCGTGTGACGCATGCGATTTCTCAAATTCATTCTGCCCGGGCTTATTTCTCTAACAGCTTTAATTTCCTGTAATAAAGAGCTTAAGGTTAATGCCGACTGGAAAGATATTACTGTTGTTTATGGCTTACTCGACCAGAACGATACGACGCATTATATCAAGATTACGAAGGCTTACCTTGGACCAGGGGATGCCCTGCAGTTTGCACAGATACCCGACTCCAGTAACTACCCCGACAAGCTGGAAGTACAGATTGAGGAATGGGATGGATCCACCCTTAAAAATGTATTTCCGTGCGATACCATCACTATTCACAACAAGGAGGCCGGTGATTCGATCTTCTTTTTTCCCGATCAGTTAATGTATTTAACCCATTCCGTATTGAACGAAAATTATCAGTATAAGCTTCATATAAAGAATAAGCAAACAGGGAATGAAATTACCTCGGAAACTTATCTGATTCACCATTTTATAGTTGATAAACCTTATCCCTTTCTTGCGGTAAATTTTATTCCCGGAGAGAAAAACGAATTAAAATGGTATTCTGCAAAAGGCGGCAGAAGATACCAGATCACTTGCAGGTTCCATTACCTTGAAACATTAAAATCGGATACTTCCCAGAAAGCATTCAAATATGTTGATTGGATCATTTATAACAATATTAAAACCATTACCAACCAGGGTGGGGAAATAATGGATTACTATTATTCTACCGATGGTTTTTATTCTAACCTTGGAGCAAAAATTCCGGTAGATCCGAGTCTGGACAGGGCTGCACGTTCTGTCGATTTCATTTTCAGCGTGGCTTCTGATGATCTGAATACCTATATGGAGGTGACAGAGCCTTCATACGGCATCATCCAGGAAAGACCTGCTTTTACAAATATTATCAACGGTATAGGCATCTTTACCAGCCGCACACAGGTTTATGTCGATTCCCTGGGAGTTCGACAGGAAACTATTAATCAACTGAGGATTAACGAAAATACAAAAGATCTCGGTTTCTAGCTTTTTCCATTCTTTCTTTTCAGAAATTTTTTCCAGGACTTAATAATGGCTGGTCCATGACTTCTGTCTTTTTGTCACTTCAATGACATAAAAAATAGTTTTGGCACAATCATTGACAAAAGGGATACACATTCGGATGTAAAATATTTTATTTTGAAAGGAGATTTATAAAAATGGCAAAAATTATTGGTATTGATCTTGGAACAACTAACTCTTGCGTATCTGTAATGGAAGGGAACGAGCCTGTCGTCATTCCGAACAGTGAAGGAAGGCGGACAACTCCCTCAATTGTTGGTTTTACTGAAAACGGGGAACGGAAAGTAGGTGACCCGGCAAAAAGACAAGCCATCACGAATCCAAAAAACACGGTTTTTTCGATCAAACGATTTATGGGCGAGTCCTATGACCAGGTTCAGAAAGAGATTAAAAGAGTACCTTACCAAGTTGATAGGGGTGACAACAACACACCTCGTATAAATATTGCCGGCAAACAATATTCACCGCAAGAAATTTCTGCAATGATTCTTCAGAAAATGAAGAAAACGGCGGAAGATTATTTAGGACAGGAAGTTAAAGAAGCCGTTATTACAGTTCCGGCCTATTTCAGCGATTCACAGCGACAGGCCACCAAAGAAGCCGGAGAAATTGCGGGACTGACAGTAAAACGAATCATTAATGAACCTACTGCCGCAGCGCTTGCATACGGACTTGATAAGAAACATAAAGACATAAAAGTTGCAGTGTATGACCTTGGCGGGGGAACCTTTGATATATCCATCCTTGAATTAGGTGACGGCGTTTTTGAAGTAAAATCGACAAACGGAAATACCCACCTTGGTGGTGATGATTTTGACCAGATTATCATGGATTGGCTTGCCGAAGAATTCAAAAAGGACGAAGGGGTAGATCTTCGTAAAGATCCGATGGCCCTTCAGCGGTTAAAAGAAGCTGCAGAAAAGGCTAAAATTGAATTATCGAGTTCTATGGAAACAGAAATCAATCTGCCATACATCATGCCGGTCGATGGCGTACCCAAGCATCTTGTAAAAAAATTAAGCCGTGCTAAATTTGAGCAATTGAATGACAGCCTGATGCAATCAACCATACCCCCATGTCAGCAGGCCCTGAAAGATGCCGGACTGAAACCTTCTGAGATTGACGAAGTCATCCTCGTAGGAGGGTCCACCCGTATCCCAGCCATTCAAAAGCTGGTACGCGATCTATTCGGAAAAGAACCTTCAAAAGGGGTGAACCCCGATGAGGTTGTCGCTATTGGAGCTGCAATTCAGGGTGGTGTTCTTACCGGTGAAGTTAAAGATGTCTTGTTACTGGATATCACTCCGCTTTCGCTCGGTATTGAAACATTGGGTGGCGTTATGACGCGTCTGATCGAGGCTAACACAACCATACCGACACGAAAATCAGAAGTGTTTTCAACGGCAGCCGACAGTCAGACTACGGTAGAGATCCATGTTCTGCAAGGGGAAAGACCTATGGCTAACCAAAATAAGAGCATTGGCCGTTTCCACCTGGATGGCATTCCACCTGCTCCGAGAGGTATACCCCAGGTAGAAGTGACTTTTGACATCGATGCCAATGGAATCCTGCACGTAACCGCGAAGGACAAGGCTACGGGAAAATCACAACAGATAAGGATTGAAGCTTCTTCAGGGTTGACAGAAAGTGAAATCAAGAAGATGAAAGAAGAGGCCCAGCAAAATGCTGATTCGGATAAAAAAATGAAAGAAGCAATTGATAAGCTGAACCAGGCCGATTCATTGATATTCCAGACAGAAAAACAGCTGAAAGAATTTGGAGACAAGCTACCGGCGGATAAGAAAGAATCTATTCAGAAAGCGGTGGATGAACTAAAAACAGCTCATAAGAACCGTGACATTCCCGGAGTCGACCGGGCAATGGCAAACCTGAATTCTATCTGGCAAACTGCCAGTGAAGAGATGTATAAGAACGCTTCCCAGAGTGGCCCGCAAAGCGGCCCACAGGGTGGTCCCCAGCAGGAACAGCAGCAGGGTGGCGGAAGTTCAAAATCTTCCGGAGGTGACGATGTGACGGATGTGGATTTTGAAGAGGTGAAAGATAAATAAACCTTAAAATTTTTCTTACAAACGGGATTGATCTGACTCTGATCAATCCCGTTTTTTTTAACAAATTGTTAATAAGTCGATGAAAAATATTCCGAAAATATTTATCACATTTGTAAATAATATATTGTGATTAAGAATTTTCTCGATATTACTAGTTCAAACATATGACTTATTAAAAAGCACGCTTATGAAAAAATTTACTTTATTAGCCATTTTCTTTACGGCATTTTTGATTTTCGGAAATCAACATGTCGGTTTCGGGCAGTTGTTGCTGGATGAGGATTTCTCTTATCCGGCCGGGGATCTAATTACAAGTTACGGATGGGTTGCACATTCAGGCGGAGGTACCCAACCAATTACGGTAAATAACGGAGGATTGATATACACGGGATACATTGATTCCGATATCGGAAATGCAGCATTGGTCGACAATAACGGTGAAGATGATAATAAATCCTTTACGATACAGACCTCCGGGGTAGTCTATACGGCATTTATGATTAAAATAACAGGTGTTGCGGCGGGATATTTCTTCCATTTAGGCGGCACACCGATTGGAACATCATTCCGCGGAAAAGTATTCATGGATGCGAGCAGCCATTTTGGTATTAGTGTTGGCAGCAATACAGGCACTTTTGCCGGTTCTACATTTACTATAGGAACAACTTATCTGCTGGTGCTGAAGTATGAAATTATCGCCGGAACCAATAATGACAAGGTCAGCCTGTTCATTTTATCAGGCGGAGTACCTACAACCGAACCGGTTACTCCAACGATCGGACCACTTACCGATGCTGCCCAGTCGGATATCAATCCCGGTTGTGTGGCAATTCGTCAATATTCAGCAAGTGAAAATTTTATTATTGACGGAATCAGGGTCGCAAATTCATGGGATGATGTGATGAATGCTACGATACCGCCACCGACCAATTATCCCACCAATTTTACAGCCAGCACTGCTCCTGTCACCATTAATCTGAGCTGGGTTGATGCTGTTGGCGGGCAGTTGCCTTCCACTTATCTTGTCCTGGGGAGTAATGTGGACAACATTGTTCCCCCAGTTGATGGCGTTCCGGTACCAAATGATCCAAACCTTGCAGCCGGGACTGCCGCATTGAATGTATCACAGGGGATTCAGGCAGCCAGTTTTACCGATCTCCCTCCCAATACTCCATATTATTTTAAAATTTTTCCATATACCAATTCAGGATCCAAGATCAAATATAAAACAGATGGGACGCCTCCTTCGGCTACCGCCACAACAACGGACCATCAGACGATTATCTCCAAAAATTTCAATGATCAGACCTTTGATCCTTGGGATACCATTAGTTTGTCGAGCAATAAAAGCTGGATAATCCAGTCCACCGGAGGTAATTACTACGCTTACATAAACGGTTTCGGGGGATCAGCAAACAGTGACGACTGGCTGATATCACCCTCTATGGATTTTGATGCCACTCAGGATGAGACTCTTACTTTTCTGACAGCCTCCAACTTTACAGGTCCGGATCTTGAGGTTAAGGTCTCTACGGATTATATAACCGGGGAGAATCCGAATACTGGAACATGGACACCCCTTACTGCCACTCTTTCGCCTGGCAGTTATGCCTGGACATCATCCGGTAATGTTGACGTTTCAGGGTTTAACGGTGGAAACGTACATGTGGCTTACCGGTATATTTCCGGTACAGGTTCAGGTAATGCCAAGGTGTGGGAGGTTGATAATATCAGGATTACGGGCAGGCCTAGTAATGTTGCAACAGTTACCACTGACCCAACCGTGACAAATATCACGCATAATTCTACCACGGCTGGTGGAACCGTAATCAATGATGGAGGAGCCGCTATTACGGCCAGGGGTATTTGTTATTCGACCAATCCAAATCCAACCATTGCTGATCTGCATACCACAGAAACGGGCACACTCGGATACTTTACCAGCAACCTGGTCGGTTTGACCCCCCAAACAGATTATTATCTAAGAGCTTATGCAACAACATCCAACGGAAATGGATATGGCGATGTCGTTTCTTTTACAACACTTTGTGAACCGTATCGCCCTCTTGTTGCTTTTTACGCAGATACCTTAACCATCCTGGCGGGTAGTTCAATCGACTTTTTCGATACGTCTCTTTATTGCCCTACCTATTGGAAATGGTCATTTGTAGGGGGAGAACCCTATGAAAGCTACGATCAGAATCCCGTAGATATTGTATACAACTATCCAGGTGTTTATAACGTTTGCCTGGATGCCAGCAATAGCTATGGGTTATCATCACTCTGCAAGGAAGCCTATATTCATGTTCTCGGACCTACAAACGCTAAGATTGTAATGACAGAAATCATGTATAATCCGCCGGAACATGGAACGGATACCCTTGAGTTCATTGAGTTAATAAACAATGACAATGTCGCCTGGAATTTAAAAGACTTCTATTTTGACGCGGGAATAACTTATGTATTCCCAGATATTTCCTTAGCTCCTGGAGCCTATCTCCTTGTTGCAAAAAGTTCTTCAGCAATGCAGAATGCTTTCGGAAAAAATGCCCTGCAATGGACTGAAGGTTCTCTTAACAACAACGGGGAACCGATCGTGATCAAGGATAATCTCGGATTCCTGGTAGATTCGGTTTATTATGGATCTGCACCGCCATGGGATACTCTCGCTAACGGATTTGGCCCCTCGCTTGAATTATGCGACCCAAATTCAGATAATACCGACCCGGTAAACTGGAGGCACGCTATAGAATTCCAGCTTATCAATACGGCCGGCGATACCATCTGGGCTTCACCGCTGGATGGTTGCTCGTATCCACCTGTGGCTGATTTTTCAGCCGGTGATACAACTATTGTCGAACATGAATTTGTAAATTTCACCGATGCTTCCTCTTCCAACACTGCTGATTGGGAATGGACATTTGAAGGGGGCGCCCCGGGGACATATTCCGGGAAGACGCCACCACCTATTCAATATAATGACATGGGTGTTTATGATGTCACCCTGAGAGTTTCAAATATTGCCGGTAATCACACCCTGGTTAAGACCAATTACATTGAAGTCGGACCAACCGGTATCAGCACTAAAGATGCTGCAGGTTTCACTGTTTATCCAAATCCGAGCAACGGTACATTCAAGGTTATTCTGAAAACTGACAACCCGGTGTATATCAGGATTTTTGACCAACTTTCAAATGTTGTCCTTGAAAGACAGAGTGACATCCGTGTTAACCTTTTTGACCAGTCAACCCTTACTTCTGGAATTTATATGATCCAGGTGACAGATTTGATCACAAAGAAATCGTTTATTCAAAAACTGGTCATTCAGCAATGATCAGTTTTTATCATTTATCACATAATAGCAAACATAACCTAAATATCCATTCTAAATGAAAAACCTTTTATTCTTAACAATCATATGTTGTTCCCTGTTCTTCTTTAATACAGAAATAAATGCGCAGGAGCTGGTTCTCAATGGCAACCTCGAAAGCTGGGACAATGCTACTACACCCACCAGCTGGACTCTTTGTGAGAATATTTCCCAGGAATCGGGAACCGTCCATGGTGGCACCTATTCTGCAAGGCATACATCAGATGTGGCAACAAAGAAGTTTCAACAAAATTTGACCGGAGTTATTCCTGGAAGTCTCTACACGCTAAGCTATTGGTACTATGATAACGACCCAATGGCCAGGACGCGGATCTGGTGCTATTGGTTAAGCGGCGGAAACACCCTTCCGGATAATCAGGCTGAATTAAGACCTGATACCTATTCCATCGATGATCCGAACTGGATCCAGGTAACTTTCACTATGACCGCTCCACCTACAGCAGACGGCTTCCGTTTTGAAGTCAGGGTTTACAAGCAGGATAACGTTGCAGGTGGAAGTGTTTTCTATGATGATTTTTCTTTTGCGACCGGTGGAACACCCTTACCCGAACCAACCAATTATCCTACCGACTTTGTTGCTCAGGCCAATAACCTTTCGATCGATTTGATCTGGACGGATTCGGAAGGAGGGCAACTACCACAGGCTTACCTGATCAAGGCAAGTGAGACGAATGATATTGTTGACCCGGTAGATGGAGTCCCTGAACCTGATGATCTTGACTTCACCGATGGAAAAGCAACAAAGAACATACTGCAGGGATTACAGACTTACACCTTTATCAACCTGAAGGCGGATCAGCAATACTTTTTTAAAATTTATCCTTACACGAATGGAGGGGTTAATATTAATTATAAAACCGACGGTACACCTCCCTCTGCAACCGCAACTACACCTGATATCACTCTGATTTTGTTTAAAGACTTTGAAACTCAAACGTTTGACCCATGGGATACAATCAGTCTGGCCAGCGACAAAGGATGGACTATTTCATCTTATGGCGGAAATTATTACGCGTACATTAACGGTTATCAAGCCTCACAGGACTGTAATGATTGGTTAATCTCACCTTCTATGGATTTTGATGCCTATATCAATGAAACGCTATCCTTTAAAACAGCGACCAATTATACCGGGCCGGTTCTGGAAGTCAAGATGTCGAATGATTATGTTACCGGCGCTGATCCTACTACTGCCACCTGGACACCGATTACAGCAACTTTATCTCCCGGCAGCTGGACATGGACATCATCCGGAAATATCGATATTTCGGGTATAACAGGGAATAATGTTCACCTTGCTTACCATTATATAACAGCACTTCCCGATGCTGCCGCATGGGAATTGGATGATATTATCATAACAGGTGAATTGTCCTCAGGAACTGATATTAAAAACCTGAACGAATCTGTACAATTAGCTCCAAATCCAGCAACGGACATGGTTTCCCTTAATTTCAACAATTCCGATAAAAAGGAAATTTCAATTGTTTCGATAACCGGCACTAAAGTCTTTAACGAAACAACAACCCAGTCTCACATGACTATACGATTAGTTAATTTATCGAAGGGGATTTATTTTGTCAAGATTTATTACCCGGAATCGAACCAATTCATTGTCAAAAAACTGGTAATCCGGTAAATCAAAAGTCAGGGTATTTCGAAAGGTTGTCCACAGAAGAGGGCAACCTTTTTTTTACCTTTGCAGGGGCCAATTCAAAAATTATGCGATCTGACGGGATCTTTATATTGTTGCTTTTCGTCTGTTTTTCGAATTTATCCCCGGCTCAAAGACCGCAGAAAGAAGCTGATCCCGATCAACCTTTACGTATTGAAATACCCGCTAAATCGGATAATGAAACATACCAGGTCATTCCCTGTGATTCGACCGGGACCTTGCTATTTTTTAAAAGCCTCGAGACGGTCGATGAAAACAGAACCCGTTGGTACTTTTCGTTCTATGATAAAAACCTTCAATCTATTTGGGTAAAAAGTGTGCCCGTTCTTTCTTCACTTGGTTACCGGTTTTCTGTTCTCGGGCACGACACCCTAACCTTGTTATTTCTTAATTCAGGAAAAAACAAGGCTTCCGATCCTGCCTTTCATATATTGAGAGTAATACTGAAAAAAGGAACTTTTATCCTTAATTCCGGGACACTTCCATCAAATACGGAAGTGGGTTATTTCGGAACCGAGCATGGAATTGCCTGGTTGGGATTACTGGCTAAAAATGATGTTGGTCAGCTGCTGTTCATAAACTTGAATAAGGGAAGCAGACAAAATTTTCCCCTCGGGAAGGGTAGTTTCATTGCTCTTCGCTGGCTTTCGGTCGATTCGACTGGAATTACCGTAAGAGCGGTCGTTAGCAGGCAGATATCCAAAAAAATCTGGGAACATTACCTGGTTCGTTATGATAGTCTTGGAAATATAAAAAGCGAAACATTGATCAGTCCGGGAAATACCGGGTACGATTTTACAAATTTCCAGGTTTACCAGGGGGAAGGAGGGTTTGACATGATTCTTGGAGCATATGCGCTTATCTCCTCAGCAAACTCGGGTCAAAAAATGAAGGTGATAGAGGAATCTTCCGGTTTGTTTTCCTGTTCATTCGAGAATGGCAAGCAAAAACAAGCGCTCTTTACCAATTACCTGGAACTTAAAAGTGCCAATAATCTTCTCAGCGAAAAAGATATTATGAGTCTTAAAAAGAAGGCGTTAAAGAAGAATAAAAATATTGGTGAATATTCTCTTGATTTTACGATGTTGTTGCACGGGATCCTTCGTCAGAAGGATTCGTTTTTGCTACTTGCTGAATTCTATTATCCGCAGTACAGGACGGAGAACTACACCGATTTTGATTATTATGGCAGACCTTATTCCAACAGTGTTTCCGTTTTTGACGGGTATCGATACACCAACGCCGTGGTTGCTGCCTTTAACAAGGATGGCAAGCTTTTATGGGATAATGCCATGGAAATCCGCAACCTCGTGTCCTTTGAACTGGATCCGAAAGTCACATTATTCCCCTGGGGTGATGAAATTGTCCTCAGTTATGTGAGTGACGGTAAGATCGGCGCTAAAATCATCCGACAGAATACCGTTATTGAAAAACTTGATTTTACACCGGTTGATCTGCTTTATTCCGATGATAAATTAATATCCGAAACCAGAAGCAGGATGGTTTACTGGTATGGCAATTATTTTCTATGTTATGGGTACCAGGAAATTAAAAACATTGCACTGGATAAAAATAACAAACGCCTGGTTTTTTACCTGAACAAAATCAGGTTTGAGAGATAGGCAAACAGGTGCAGAAGCTCTTTGTTACTGTTTTTTGAAGATTAAAAGTATATTATCACAGGGAAGGATCATTAAAGTAGTATCAAGGTAATACTGCGGACCTGTGACTTTAATTTCATAGGGCTGATTTCCAGTAAGATCAAAAATTTGCATATAATCCTTTTCCAGAGGGAAAGTATTGTGAGTCTGGACGATGTTGATGTTCACGGTTGAATCCAGCTTATTTTCCAGATAGAGTACTCCTTTGCCGTTGCAAGGTTCCTCAGTCTTTTTGGTGCTGCAGGAGGCGAAACCGACAAGAATAGCCAGTAGAATGGAGAGGATATTGATCTTTTGCATCTGGAATTATTTTTATAATTAATTACAAAGTTACATGGAATAGACAAAATTTATGATTCATCGGTTGCTTCTGCAGGAATATTATGGTCATTCCATCCGGAATGGATTGAACCATGCAAAAATAGCGGTTTCTTCCAATAACAAAAAAAAATCAATTATATTTTAACCTCTCTGAAAATGTGTGTTGGGTTTTGGTTGTATTTTATGTCATCACATAATGAAAAATTGTTATATTTGTAAATTCAGGATTTTCATGGATAAAGCTTAAAAATTCTGTTTTCCGGGCAACCTGAACTCCGAAACTTTTGTCCAAAAGATAAGTATAACAAATAACAGAAAAAACGCATAAATTCCACACCTATGGTTTATCGATCTGTACGCCTCCTCTTCTTATCTATTTTCCTGACTTCAGCGGTTGTCCAGTTATGGGGGCAGCAGTGTCCTGATACAGAGCCCAGGATAACCGGTCCTGCTGTTGTCTGTGAGAGCGCGGCAAATGTAGTTGCTTATTCCACTCCCGATGTTACAGGACATAATTATTTATGGACAGTTCAGCGAATCAGTCCGGGTGTAGGAGGTTGGACCGTTGTTGGATCTTCAACTTCCGCCCAGTTTAATGTTCGCTGGACAGATGTAGGTACTTTCCGGATAACACTGCAGGAGGGAATCGCCGGAAACCCTTGTTCACCGAAGCAAATTTCTCTTGACGTAACTTCACAACCCTTCCTTGCTGCTTATTATTATTATACCTTCGACCCTCTTTATGGATGTTATTACAATGTTGTAAGTTTTACCGGTGATGTTTCTTTGCATACTGATCCAAATATTACCTATTCCTGGGATTTTGGTGATTTTTCTCCTCTCTCGACCCTTCCGAATCCGATTCATACTTTTCCCACTACAGCTGGAGTTACTTATACCATAACCCTGACGATCCAGGATTCACAAGGGAGGCAGGATCAAATCATAGATTACGTATTTGTCGATCCCGATAAATATAAACCCGATCCTCTATTCACGGATACCCCGGTAGGGTGTTTATACGACGGCACCATGTTCGATGCCAGCGCCAGCAAACCAACCCATATCATCACAACTGAAACCATCATCCACTTTAAATGGGTTTGGGGAGATGGGGATTCCATTGTCCTGCCAGGTAACCAGCCCATCACTAATCATGTTTATGCAAGCCCGGGCACGTATAACGTTACATTGACTGTGACAAATTCGAAAGGATGTTATGAATCCTTAACACTCCCAGTTACGATTGCATCTACGATTCCTACGGCGGCTTTCAGCATTTCTCCCGCCTGTTTAAATGAAATTACCTATTTTGACCCGCATAATTCTTATACGCCTAACGGAACAATTACAGATCTGATATGGAGTTTCGGCGATGGTAGTCCCATGGATACTACCCATGATGTAAACCAGATTGTTGAACATACTTATCTGAGCCTGGGACCATTTCCCCCTGCGACGTTAAAGGTGATTAATTCGATAGGATGTGAATCGGAAATCGTTTCACAACCAGTTCAAATTTTCCGGGCACCAAAAGCCGGGTTTGATCATGGAAATGCCTGTTCCGGGACACCGGTTGTGTTCACCAATACCAGCCAGCGCGAAGGTGGAAGTGAAATCGTAGCCTACCTTTGGAATTTCGGGGATGGAAACACTTCTGCGGAGGAGAGCCCTACCTATTTATATAGTGGCACCGGCACTTTTACCGTGACTCTCCGCGTCACCAATGCCGATAATTGCTCTGATATTTTGACTCATGATATTATTGTCAATCCTAACCCGGATGTCGATTTCACTGCAACAACCGGAACTTCACCATACCAGATCGATTTTCAGGAAATATTAAATCCCCTTCAATTTGTTGGAAATAATTTACAATGGGATTTCGGAGACGCCCAGGCCGGTTCAGGTCCACATCCCACGCATACCTATGGAGGGGCTGGAGATTTCACCGTGACCCTTGTCGGGACCGATATGCAAACCGGATGTCCTACGACGGTTCAACACACCGTTAATGTAGGGGGGACTCCATCGGCTTTCTTTACCGCCAATCCCCCGGTGCAATGCCAGGGGCTGCCAATCTCATTTATCCCTGGCCCTCCGGGTGGACTTATTCTTACCGAAGATTGGTATTTCAATGACGGATCGGTACCTAACCCTGAACATTATGATTTTCCGAACACACCGGCTTATCCGGTCCATACCTTTCTGGCTCCGAATACTTACTTGGTAGAGCGTTATGTCAATATGGGAACTGCCACCGAAGCATATTATAGCCAGTATGTTACCATTGATCCACAACCCGGCGCTCAATTTACATGGTTCAGCGATGCTTCCTTGACCAATCAGGGTAAAGCTTGTGCCAACCAACCCGTTTATTTCATCGATGCTTCTTACTCCAACAGCACACCCCCCGGGAGCATATACAAGTGGGAATGGAATTTTGGAGATCCCGGATCGGGACCAACAAACATTTCGAATCTACAGAATCCGGACCATACTTTCAGTGCAGCCGGAACCTCCTTTGATGTCCGTTTGATTGTTACCGATAATTTGAACGATTGTAAAGATACCATTACCCATACAGTGATAGTCAATCCGGTAATCCCTGTTGATTTTACCTTTAATGACAATGTATGTTTTGGTCAAATGGCTAACTTTACAACAGATCCTGCAATTCTACCGCCGGCCAGTTTCACATGGTTTTGGGATTTCGGAGACGGCACAAACTCCACTCAGCCGGGTAATGTTTCTCATCTTTTTCCTTATGTAGGAACCTTTACCGTTATCCTGACCGTTACGGATCAATGGGGATGTTTTAACAGTAAAACTCATACCATTACCGTCATCCCGGTACCTATTGCCAATTTCACCTTTACCTCACCCAGTTGTGACGGGGAGGCAATTGCATTTACCGATAAATCAGTAGTTCCTGATCCCTATCCCGATATTATTGTCGGGTGGCTCTGGGATTTTGGCGACGGAGTAGGAACTTCAACTTTGCAAAACCCGACTTATATTTACCCGGCTTTCAATCCGGGTGGTTATGATGTTACGCTGACAGTTACCACCAACCGCGGTTGCACCGCTTCCAAGACTTACCATGTTCAGCCGATCCCAAGACCAGCGGCTGACTTTGAAATCCTTCCCCTGACCCCTGCCTGTGTGAATCAACCGGTACAGTTCCATGATCTGACCCAGTTGAACGGAGGCGGAATACTTACTTTCTGGTCCTGGAATTTTGGTGATCCCGGATCAGGGTCCAGCAATACTTCTGATGCTCAAAATCCGACACATACCTTTGCCATTGCAGGAACATATTCAGTGACGCTGACTGTTACAAACGCCAACGGATGTAAAGATACTATTGTCAAGCCAGTTCTTATCAGCGCTCTTCCGGTTGCCAACTTTACCAATTCCATTGCATGCCAAGACACTATCATGACCTTTACCGATAATTCAACCACTCCTCCTGGGACAAACATTATATCCTATGACTGGAATTTTGGTGACGGTGGAACAGCAACAGGTCCAAGCCCCCAGCACACGTACTCTAATTATGGAAATTACCTGGTAACATTGACGGTGGTGAATTCCAACGGCTGTATCCATGATACGACCAAGCAGGTGACAGTTAATCCAAAACCGGTTCCGGAATTTTCGTTCTCTCAAACAGCCTGTATCGGAAATCCTGTTTACTATGTCGATGCATCCTATATTCCAAGTGGTTTCTCAGGATATATTGATACCTGGACCTGGGATTTTGGAGATGGAACTACACCTGTTTCAATTAGTTATCCGAATAATCCGAATATCAGCCATACTTTTGCCGGATCAGGGTCGTTCCATATTGTTCGCCTGACCGTTCACACTACAATGGGATGTTCGAACTTTATCGAAAAGACGGTAACCAGTATTCCTTCACCAGTTGCCAACTATTCATTTTCTACAACCACCTGTGTTAATCAGACCGTTCAATTCACCGATCTTTCGCAACCCAATGGCGGCGGGAATATTGTTTCATGGAATTGGAACTTTGGTGATCCGGGATCGGGTCCATCCAATACCTCCACATCGCAACATCCGACACATACATTTGGACTTGCCAGCCCGCCACCTTATGATGTTCGGCTGATTGTTACCAATGTGAGCGGATGCGTAGATACCATAACCCAGCAAGTTACTATTAATGCCGGACCCACGGCACAGTTCACCGCTTCCAGTGAATGCCTGGGTTCAGCAACTGTTTTCACTGACCAGTCCACTGCTCCGGGAGGTGCATCCATTGTAAGCCGATTGTGGAATTTTGATGACGGAATAACTTCCACATTACAAAATCCAACACATACTTATGCCAATCCGGGAACTTATAATGTCACACTCACTGTCACGACTAACCAGGGATGTATCAAGGATACCACCAAACAGGTAGAAGTTTATGGTAAACCTCTTCCGTTATTTACTTGTTCTTCTCCGACATGTTCAACAGACTCAGTTTATTTTACTGACCTGTCGACAACGCCTCATGGATCGATTTATCAGTGGAAATGGGATTTTGGGGATGGATCGGCAACCGTGACAAAGACCTTCCCTGAATCCCCGAATGTCGTGCATAAATATGCCAACGGTGGAATTTTTGATGTTATATTGACAATTACGACAACCGACAGTTGTATCGCTACAAAGACCATTCCGGTTACCATTCAGTTTGCACCACTTGCCAATTTCGAATTTGCCGCAGGAGCTTGTGAAGAGACCCCGCTGCAATTCACGGATCTCTCACAGCCCAATGGTGGGGGAGCGATTTTAACATGGGATTGGAATTTCGGCGATCCGGCTTCAGGAACCAACAATACCTCCACGGCTAAGAATCCTACCCATGCTTTTACAGGCGGAGGCACTTTTTGGGTATTACTAAAGGTAACCAACTCAACGGGTTGTATGGATACAATAAGCAAACAGGTAACGGTAAATTTTGCACCGGTGGCTCAGTTTACTGCAGACACTGCTTGTGTTGCCAGTCCGACACAATTTACCGACGGTTCTACTACCCCTTCCGGAACCATTATTACCTGGGCCTGGAATTTTGGAGATCCTGCTTCAGGCTCTCAAAATACATCCTCTTCGCAGAATCCATCACATATCTATAACTCACCTGGGAATTACTCTGTAACATTGGTAGTTACCAACTCCAGTAATTGTACGAACGATACGATTATCCAGATTTCTGTAAATCCCAAACCGCAGGCTATGTTCCAATATACAGCCTCCTGTGTTGGCGATTCGACGAAGTTTACCGATCTTTCCATAGCACCGGGAAGCCAGATCATGGCATGGCTCTGGAATTTTGGCGACGGAGGCACATCTACGATACAAAACCCGTCGCATGTTTACGCAAATGCAGGTACCTTTATGGTAACACTGGTTGTAACCAATCTTGCAAACTGTGAAGATTCTGTGACTATTCCGGTAATTGCCCGTCCCAAACCCACAGCAGCCTTCACCTATATCAACTTCTTCTGTCCGGCGGGACAAGTAAACTTCCAGGATCAGTCGTCCGGTCAGGGCTCTGCCATCCTGGGACACCTGTGGATTTTTGAACCGGGGTATACCTCAACCCTGGTGAATCCACAACATACTTTCCAGGTGACCGATACCACTTATCTGGTTACCCTTATCGTTACGGACACCTATGGATGTATGGATACAATTACCGATAGTGTATATGTAAAGCCCGCATTTGATTTCACCTTCAGCAATGATACTGTTTGCTTTGGTTATCGTACGCAGTTCCATCCTATCAATAAAGCAGCCGGCGACAGTCTTTATTCGGTTGTCTGGAATTTTGGCGATCCCAACTCCGGAGCTTATAATATCTCTTACCTATATGCCCCGACTCATGTTTATACACAGCCCGGTATGTTTGTGGTCAAGATGAAAGCATGGAATTCGGATAACTGTGTTGATAGTGTATTTCGTGAAATTCAGGTTTATGCGCCACCCAAACCCGGATTTGCCTTTAATACAGAACCTTGCGACAGTACGGTCTACTTCACCGATACAACAAATAATTCCGGTACCGGTACTATTGCAAGCTGGGAATGGAGATTCGGTGATGGTTCGTCACCGGTTATCATTCCCGCTCCGGGTCCAGGAAATACTTCTCATCTTTATGTGAATCCGGGATTATATCCGGTTACATTGATCATAACTAATACAAAAGGATGTCTCGACAGTATCACAACCAATGTCGAGAGGTTCCCATGTATCAGGGCTTCTTTCGATTACAACGATACCCTGCTTTGTGCAACTTACCTGATCTCTTTTAGTGACAGCTCTCTTCCGATTAACCGGATCAATCGGTGGCACTGGACGTGGGGTGATGGAAAAGATACAACTTATACAAGCCACTCATCGCCTATTACGCATATTTATGCAAATGCAGGAATATTTAATGTAACACTAACAATTCGTGCTACTGTTGATGGTACCGATATACTTGACAGCATTACTCAGCAGATAACAATTCATCCTACACCGGAGAGTTACTTCTCCAATTTGTCAACCTGTCTGAAACAACCGAGTATATTTCTGGATACTTCCAACACGTTTGGTGAACCTGTTGCCAAGTGGTACTGGAATTTCGGAGAACCAGGATCTGGCGTCAAGGATACTTCTACCATTGAAAATCCATCGCATACTTATGCAGTGAAAGGGATATATGATGTCAAAATGGTAGTGATGAACCGCTTTGGGTGTAAGGATTCGATAACCAAATCAACCAGGATATATGGTCTCCCGATTGCCCATTATGACAATACCACTGCCTGTACAGGAGATCCCACCTATTTTGAAGACAAAACCAGCATATCAGATACAACCATTGGTTTCTGGAAGTGGAATTTTGGAGATACTCTTTCTATTAGTAAGGATACTTCAGCATTGCAGAATCCGGATCACAAGTATCGAAATCCTGGGAGTTATTCCGTGCGTATGATTGTGAGGGATTTCTTTGGTTGCATGGATACGGTTGATTCGACAGTAACCGTTAACATTACACCCACAAGCGCATTCACTCTTACCGATAATTTCGATGGAAAACAAGGGAATGTGAAGTTGAATAATTCCTCGGAAGGTGCTTCAGGTTATAACTGGGACTTTGGTAATGGTAAAACCTCCGATGAAGAAAATCCAATCGTGACCTATACCGATGACGGAACTTATATCATCAAACTCATCTCACTCAACGAATTTGGTTGTTCTGATACTACCTATTTTGAATATAAGCTTTTATTCAAGGGGTTGTATGTCCCGAACGCCTTCTCCCCGACGAATGACAATTTAGCGGTAAGGTTTTTTAAACCGATTGGTACAAACCTGAAACAAGGGCAATATCATGTTACTGTCTTCGATACATGGGGGCACTTATTGTGGGAGTCGACAAAACTCGACAGTCAGGGCCGTCCTGATGAAGGATGGGATGGAACTTACAACGGAAACCTCATGCCGCAAGGTACTTATATCTGGAAGATCAAGGCAATGTTTGTCGATGATTCGCCCTGGAATGGTGGAGATATTGGGAAGGGTGAATATAGTACCATGGGAACTGTGACATTAATCCGATAATAGCTAATTTATTTCTCGATGAAAAGACGGTCTATTTATCAAGTTTTGTTGATTTTGGGAATGCTTTGTTCGATTCAGATCACTCGTGGTCAGGATATTAACTATTCGCAATATTTCAGCACCCCCATTTTCTACAACCCGGCCTTTACCGGTATTAATGCTGGTTTGAGGGCCCGGTTTTTATTCCGGGACCAGTGGCCAACCTTGCCAGTTGACATCAAGTCGTATTATTTTTCGGTCGATCTGGGTGACCGCAAACTGCCGGGAGCAGGAGGTCTTGGACTCATGATTCAGCAGGATAATCCCGGAACCGGATTAATAAATAATCTTTCGGCAGCCCTCACGATTGGGGTGCGCATTCCGATAACCAGCTTCCTGATTGCCCAGGTGGGTATCAAAGCTGCAGTTGTTCAGCGTCGGGTGAACTGGGATGATCTCGTTTTTGCCAACCAGCTGGATCCAAAATACGGTAACATTTACCAGACCACTTTCATTCCTCCTGATGCCAACAAACGCGTTGTTCCCGATTTTGCAGCAGGGGGTATTTTTCAATTTATGAATACCAATGGTAGTGTAACCGGTAATGTTGGTTTTGCCGTGGATCATATTTTCAAACCGGATGTCGGTTTCCTGTCAACGGGCGCCGCACCTTATCCCAGAAAATGGGTAGCTCATGGTGATGTCGTCATTGCTGCTGGTCCCGGTGCCTCAAGTTCAGTCCTTTACAGAGGTAATGATGAGCCTTTAAAGATCAATCTCGGTATCCTTTACCAGAACCAAGCTGACCTGAATTCTTTACAGGCCGGATTAAACCTTCTTAAATACAATATATACTTAGGAGCCTGGTATAAATCAACGTTAACAGGGGTTGTCAATAGTTCTGTTGTCCTTCTGGCTGGATACCGGTATATGTTCATGGAAGATATGAGCATAAAATTTATGTATAGCTATGATCTCCAGGTATCCGGCGCCTTGAATGGCACCGGAGGCGCTCATGAAATAAGCATAGTCCTTGAATTTGACAAACTTTCTCTCTTTGGAGGTGGTGGAGGACGGAGCGGGGGCTTCGTCCCCGGGGGCAGCAGGTTACGGAACGGAGGACCAATGGAATGTCCCACTTTCTATTAGAATAAAAAAAAAAGCGGTTTAAGCCGCTTTTTTTTCTTACATCTGACCGATTATCTCTGTTCCGAATTCAGAACATTTCAACCGGGTAGCTCCCTCCATTTGACGCTCAAAATCATAAGTAACCCTTTTTCTGTGGATGGCTCCTTCAAGACCTTTAACAATCAGGTCGGCGGCTTCTTTCCATCCAAGATATTCGAGCATCATCACCCCGGATAAAATAAGCGATCCGGGATTTACCATATCCTTTCCGGCATATTTTGGGGCAGTTCCATGAGTGGCTTCGAAAACAGCATGTCCAGTATCATAATTGATATTAGCTCCGGGAGCAATACCGATACCTCCTACTATTGCCGCGAGGGCATCAGAAATATAATCACCGTTCAAGTTAAGAGTGGCAATGACGGAGTATTCGGCAGGCCGGGTAAGAATTTGCTGCAGAAATGCATCGGCAATAACATCCTTGATGATGATCTTCCCCAGGGAAATTGCATTTTTCTGAGCAGCGTCGGCTACCTCTTCGCCCTGTTCCGTCTTAATGAGATCATACTGAGCCCAGGTAAATACTTTGTCACCAAACTCACGTTCTGCAAGCTCATAGCCCCATTTCTTGAACTGACCCTCGGTAAATTTCATAATATTACCCTTATGAACGATGGTCACAGAAGGTTTCTTGTGAATAATTGCATAATTCAGAGCAGCACGTACCAATCGTTCCGTTCCCTCTTTTGATACAGGTTTTATGCCGATGGAAGAGCTTTTCGGGAACCGGATCTTTTTAACACCCATCTCTTTCATCAGGAATTCAATAAGTTTTTCGACTTCAGGAGTACCCTGCATCCACTCGATACCCGCATAAATATCTTCTGAATTTTCCCTGAATATTACCATATTAGTTGTCTCGGGATGTTTGACCGGAGAAGGAACACCCTGGAAATAACGAACCGGGCGAAGACAAACATACAGATCAAGAATCTGACGGAGAGCCACATTCAAAGAACGGATCCCACCACCAACAGGGGTAGTTAGTGGACCTTTTATGGCCACTATATATTCATTGATGATATCCAGGGTCTCCTGTGGGAGCCATTGTCCGGTTTGTGTGAATGCTTTCTCTCCGGCCAATACCTCTTTCCAATGGATTTTTCGTTTTCCTGAATAAGCCTTCTGCACGGCAGCATCAAAAACCCTGACACTCGAATTCCATATATCCGGTCCGGTACCATCTCCTTCAATAAAAGGAATTACAGGATTATCAGGAACGGTAAGTTTACCATTCCTAAAAATAATTTTTTCTCCATTCATATCTTTATATTGTTAATGTATCTTTTCCGAGAGTAAAATTAAATTAAAATAAGGTTCATTCCATTTATTATGTCTTAAAATTATTATATTTAGATTGTCAATTGTTATTAATTTTGCACAAGAAAAACCAATAGTATGCTTCTCAATTTAAATACATTATCAGCCACCTATAGAAAGCTATCTTCCGGGGTTGAGCAAGCCAGGTCTTTGTTGAAAAGACCACTTACCTTGACTGAAAAAATCCTTTACGGACATTTGTTCGAATCCGATCCGGAATCCTCCTTCAAACGGGGGATCGATTATGTGAATTTTTTACCCGACCGGGTCGCGATGCAGGATGCAACTGCGCAGATGGCCTTATTACAGTTCATGACTGCCGGAAGAAAGATGACTGCTGTTCCCGCTACGGTACATTGCGATCACCTTATCCTGGCAAAGGAAGGGGTCACGGCCGACATGGCCAATGCAAAGGTTCAAAACAAAGAGGTTTTTGATTTCCTGCAGACGGTTTCTGCCAAATATGGAATTGGTTTCTGGAGGCCCGGAGCAGGGATCATACACCAGGTGATCATCGAGAACTATGCTTTTCCGGGAGGTATGATCATTGGAACAGATTCCCATACGCCCAATGCCGGTGGCCTTGGAATGGTTGCCATCGGAGTTGGCGGCGCCGACGCTGTAGATGTAATGTCGGGTATGCCCCTGGAGTTGAAGATGCCCAAGATACTTGGGATTGAGTTGACAGGTAAGTTGAATGGCTGGGCTTCGGCAAAGGATGTGATACTGAAACTTTCGGGCATTCTGACCGTTCAGGGTGGAACCGATTATATCATCGAATATTTTGGAGAAGGCGCAAAAACAATTTCATGTACCGGCAAAGGAACGATTTGCAATATGGGAGCTGAAGTCGGAGCGACTTGTTCGTTATTCAGCTACGATGAAAAAATGAAGACATACCTGAATGCCACCGGAAGAACTGCAGTTGCCGAGCTATCCGATAAATATGCCAGCCTGTTGGTTCCGGATAAAGAGGTAGTTTCAAATCCGACAGCCTATTATGACCGGTACATCAAAATAAACCTGTCGGAAATAGAACCATACATTAATGGTCCATATTCACCGGATGTTGCTCACCCGATATCCGAAGTTGCCCGGTTTATAGAAAAAGAAGGATACCCTGATAAACTGGAGGTTGGTCTGATCGGCTCCTGTACCAACTCATCGTATGAAGATATTTCACGAGCAGCATTTGTTGCACTTCAAGCCCGCGAAAAGAGTCTGAAAGCAAAATCTGAATTCATCGTGACGCCAGGTTCCGAACAGATCCGGTTTACCTGTGAACGTGACGGTTTGTTGAAGATATTTACCGACATAGGTGGTGTGATCATGGCAAATGCCTGCGGTCCCTGTATCGGTCAATGGGCCCGGCCTATGAAAGATCCGAGTAGAAAAAATTCCATACTGAATTCTTTTAACAGGAATTTTGCCAAGCGCAATGACGGGAATCCCGCGACACACAGTTTTATTGCTTCTCCCGAAATTGTTACGGCCCTTACACTGGCCGGAAATTTGAGTTTTAATCCCCTGACCGATACTCTGATCAATGAAAAAGGTGAAGAGGTTAAACTCGATGAACCAATCGGTGTTGAACTTCCGGCAAAAGGATTCGCAGTCGGGGATACAGGTTACCTCGCCCCTCCGGAGAATTCTGAAAATATAGAGGTAAAAATCAACCCGGCTTCAGATCGTTTACAATTACTTGAACCATTTGACGCCTGGGACGGGAAAGATATTACCGGAATGAGGCTACTGATTAAGGCCAAGGGCAAATGTACCACCGATCATATTTCCATGGCAGGACCCTGGCTGAAATACCGCGGACATCTCGACAATATTTCCAATAATCTCCTGATGGGAGCAGTGAACTATTTCAACGAAAAAACCAATTGGGTAAGGAATATTGAAAACGGAGAATATACCGAGGTTTCAAAAGTCGCCAGGTTTTATAAATCAAACAGGATACCCACGCTCATTGTGGGAGACCAAAATTATGGGGAAGGTTCCTCGCGGGAACATGCGGCCATGGAACCCAGACACCTTGGGGTTAAAGTGGTACTGGTGAAATCGTTTGCCCGTATTCATGAGACAAACTTGAAAAAACAAGGAATGCTTGCCTTGACCTTTTCCAATCCGGACGACTACCTGAAGATCCGTGAAGACGACAGCTTCGATCTGATCGGACTGAACACTTTTTCTCCGGGAAAACCATTGACATTAAGGATACGTCACAATGACGGAACCGTAGAAGAAATTAACCTCAAGCATAGTTACGGTGCCACACAGATCCATTGGTTTAAAGCCGGCAGCGCACTAAATTACATGAAAACCCTAGAATAAAAATCAAAGAATCACCGATCCTGTGTTGACACTCCTTTGCGACTTACTTTCAGCGGATTGAGGAATACATCTTTCCCATTGTCTGGCTTACAAAAGACCCGGCGATCTTCCGGGGAAGGAGATGAAGAAGGATAAGATAAAAGAACCGGTTCTTCCAGCCCGGAATGCAGATGGCTTTTCTTCCCAGGTTTTTCAGTGCGCACGCTGCGACTTTGGCAGGTTCCATTACTTCCCGGGCAATTTTCTTATCATAGGATAAACTTGACCAGTAAGTCGGGGTAGAAGTCGGACCGGCACAGCAGGCGATAATAGCGATTCCCTGAGGGCGGAGTTCATAAAACAACGATTCGGCAAGGACAATGGTAAAAGCCTTGGTAGCGGCATAGGGAGCAACGAATTTCGGCCCGATCAGTCCGGCAAGTGACGACATCAGGACAATACCTCCGGATCCAGAAGTTTTTATTCGTTCAGCAAAAGCATGGACCAATTTCAGAGGAGTAACACTGTTCAGCTTGAGATACTTTTCCAGCTCAGCCGGAGAATTATTTTGGAAAGATTTGACAGGGCTATATGCAGGTACATAAATTAATAAACGGCAATCCAGTGCCTCAATAAGATTCATACATTTTACCCATGCATCTTCTTCGGAAAGATCTTGTACTAGAAGGAGCGTTTTGACATGATAAAAATTTTCGATCCGTTCTGCCGTTTCTCTCAGGCTTTGCTCTTTGATGTCGACCATTACAAGATTCATTTTCCTAAATGCCAGCGCATCACAGAAAGAGGCTCCGATGCCTTCCGCAGCACCGGCGACTAAAGCCCAGATCCCATAGCGGTCTGAAAATGTTTCCATGGAAATTTCTAACTTTGTCGGCTTCCAATAAAGTTTGCAATAATACTATTTCTTTTCAACATGAACAGCTTCCTTTTTTTCTTCCTGCGAGTGATGAAGGCCATTCACCGGGCCGGTTTGAAACTCAAGGGAAAAACGGAAGATGACTTGCATAATCAACGGATTGTAACCGGCAAAGCGTGGGAAGAATATTGCGATCAGCTTAAGGCTGCCGGTGCAGCGCTCATAGCTCCGGGAACCCCACGCGATGCATTTCAACAGGCAGAAGGCATCCGTTATCTGACAAGGCTGACCCGCGGTGGACTGGAGGCTTTCATAGAATTCAATGATCCGGCATTTCCGATATTCAGAAGAACTGCCCATGAGACCATCAAGCTGGGGGCAGATAATCCCGATAACCATTATTTCAATGCACAAATCAGTGGCAAGTACCGTTATCGCATCCACGGGAAGAGAAACACCGTACATTACATAGGATTCTTCACCCAGAACGGGAATTATGGAACGACCGGAGGTCTGGCTCCCTGTGGTATTCTTGAAAATACCGATTTGAAGGTGGATGATGACGGTAGTTTTGAGATCATCCTGGACAGGAAGCAGGAAGGAAAAAACTGGTTGAAGATCGAAGACGGAACCACTATGGTAATGGTGCGGCAGACCTTCTTAGATCGTTTTAAAGAGATTCCAGCCGAGCTGACAATTGAAAATCTGGATGGCCGGAAAACACCCGATCCAATCACCCCGGCTATGGTGGATGATGGGTTAAAAACTGCCTCCCTCTTCGTTGGAGGCGCCGCCCTGCTTTTCGCACGATGGGCAAATGGATTCAGGAAACACACAAACCGGCTGCCGATGTTTGATCCGGCTGTTTCCAATGCTGCAGGTGGCGATGCGAACATCATCTATTATCACAGTCATTGGAAGCTGGCAGAGAATGAAGCCCTCATAATCGAAGTAAAACCACCGAATTGTGATTCCTGGAATTTTCAGTTGAACAACTATTGGATGGAGTCACTCGATTACAGGTACTTTACAATATGTATAAATAAGTCAACCGCAATCTACAACACTGACGGTAGTGTAAAAATTATTGTAGCACACCGGGATCCGGGAATACCCAACTGGATCAATACCTGCAGCCATCATGAAGGTACTATGTTATGGCGTTGGTACCGATTGAAACCCGGGGAAGCTCCTGTACAGCCGCAGTGCAGGGTTGTAAAGACTAACGAACGAAGTGAGTGATGATCGTGATGACCCTGATGATTGTAAGTGAATGGTGAAATGGCTTAATGACCTCATGACGTAATGACCAGTAAAACAACCCGCTCATTCAATTTCGACAAACGTCCCCTTTGGTTCAGTCTGTTGAATAAAGTTTGGCGGGGCACCTATTTTTTAGGAACCCGGATCAGACTTGATGCGGAGGAGATTATCCGGTCGGCAAAAAAAACCACAGGGTTAAACGACCTTGGGAAAGATTTTGAAATGGAACCGCTCCAGCGGTTGATCCAATCTGTGAATAAAGAAGCGAATCTTCATCCCGTAGGCAGGTTTATCACTCATGAACGATTTGTTAGCCTGATCAGTATCCGCCTCCGTGCGGAATATTTTTTTAAACGTTATCCTGGGATCCTGGAACAACCGTTATACCCAGCCTGGATCATTGTGGGATTGCAGCGTACTGGTACAACTAAACTACAACGTTTACTGGCGGCAGATCCCGATCACCGGGTAATCCCGAGTTGGGAGGTGATCAATCCGGTACCATTGAATTTGAAGCTTTATGAACGACAACTAAGCAAGCCATCAGTTATCAGTCATCAGTCATCAGGGTCCAGTGTTTATCCTGATCCGAAGGATAAAAGAATACAATTTGCGAAAACAAGCGTAAGAGCGGTAAAAATGATGTCACCGGGATTTTTTGCTATTCATCCAATCGAATATGACCAACCGGAGGAAGACATACTCATGTTGGATGTCAGTTTTTTGAGTACCACGCCGGAAGCAATGATGAATGTCCCTTCATATGCAAGCTGGCTCGAAAATACGGATCAGTCACCGGCCTATGCTTATGCCGTCAAGCTTCTTAAATTCCTTCAATGGATAAGACCTGCAAAGAGATGGATTCTTAAGACTCCTCATCATCTTGAGTTTCCTGACCTGATTGAAAAATACTTCGGGGAGGTACATTTTTTATGGCCCCACCGTACGATCTATGAATCGGTGCCCTCTTTTCTCAGCATGGTCACCTATAACCAGATGATATTCAGCGAGGATGTTGATGAACAACGGATCGCCAGACACTGGATAAGGAAAACCGGATATATGCTGCAAAAAGCCCTCAACTACCGGTTGAGTGACCATAACCAGAAAAAGTTCACTGACATCAATTACAAGGACCTGATCTCGGATTCCATTGCAATACTTGCAGAGATTTACGGGAAGAGTGGGGGAATGCCACCGGAACTTAAATCCTGCTTTGAAAAGCATGAGAAAGAACATCCGCACCGCAAATATGGAACACACAAATACTCATTGGCAGATTTTGGATTGACGGAAGCAGATATTGACAAACACACGGCACACTACCAGAAATTTATGGCAGATCAATATGAATGAAAAGAAAAAAGATAAATACGACAACCCATTTACCGCGACCATAACAGGTATAACGAATCTTTTCCAAAAACATGAACAGGTAGGGGAACTAAAAACTACCGACCGTCTGGATGGTAAAACCGTGCTTGTGGATGGCGCAAGTTCCGGACTTGGTTTTGCTATTGCAACCGATTGTGCCCGCAGAGGTGCAAAAGTTATCATGGCCTGCCGGAGTGGAATCCCTGAAAAGGGTGAAAAAATAAAGAAAATCACCGGCTCGAAGAAGGTTCACATGCTCCAGGTCGACTATTCTGATATCCAATCCATCCGGAAACTTATTTCGGATCTCACAACGGGTCCTATTTCCATAAGCACCGTGGAACAGAATGAAAGAATAGATTCATCCGATAATCCCACCGGTGATTATCCTTTTGGAAAAATTGATATTCTGATTAGCAATGCAGGAATTGTTCCTGCTAAAAGCAGAAAAACTCCACAGGGGCTCGAAGAGATGTTCATGGTCAACTATTTATCGAAATTTATTTTTGTAAACCTCTTGTTAAAGAACCGATGTTTCAGACAACAGGAAACATCTCAATCAGGGATCCCCAGGATCATTTTTGTCGACTCGGAAACCCACCGCGACCCGAAAAGGTTCGAATGGGAAAAATTCGGGATTTATGAAACTTATTCAATCGGTAAGAGCATGGCGTTATATGGTTATTATAAGTTATTGCTTGCCACTTTCGCGGTAGAACTTTCCAGGCGCTTGAAACCGGATTTCTCAATTTTTGCATTATGTCCCGGACCGGTAAATTCGAAAATCGGGAGGGAAGCCCCTAAAATATTTCATCCCCTGATGAAACTTATCTTTTTCATTTTCTTCCGTTCCCCGGCAGAGGCAGCAATTCCGGTAATTTACCTCGCTTCTTCAAAGGATATGGAAGGTAAGGATTTTGACTATTTTTTCCTGATGAGCAGGAAAGAAATAAATGAGAAGGCTGCCAATCCAGAGAATGGCAAGAAACTTTGGGAATTATCGGAAAAGCTATCCCGAGAATTATAAGCTATACAATAATCGGATTTCCTCCTTCCAAAGAGATTCATCGGGTGTTTCCAGAATAAGAGGCATATTGTCAAACCGGGGGTCATGAACGATCCACCTGAAAACGTCAAGGCCCAACACCCCTTTTCCCAGGTTTTCATGACGGTCGACCCGGCTTCCCAGTCCTTTTTTCGAATCGTTCAGGTGCATACCCTTCAGATATTTCAGTCCGATGATGGTCTCGAATTTCTTCATGGTTTCGTTGAATGCCTTCTCACCTGAAATATCATAACCTGCAACAAAAGTATGGCAGGTGTCGATACAAATCCCAACCCGATCTTTATCCTCAATAAGATCAATGATGAACCGCAGATGTTCAAAAGTATATCCAAGGCTGCTGCCCTGTCCTGCTGTATTTTCTATAACGGCAGAAACGCCTTTTGTCTTATCCAAAACCAGGTTGATAGAATCGGCAATCAACCGCAGGCTTGTTTCATCATCAACCTTTCCAAGAGAACTTCCGGGGTGAAAATTCAGCCGGTCAAGGCCAAGAAGCTCACATCGTTTCATTTCATCATAGAATGAATCCCTTGATTTTTCCAAACTATCTTTGTCAGGATTTCCGAGATTAATCAGATAGCTGTCATGAGGCAGAACCTGCATCGGCCTATATCCTAATGTATCACAATTCTCACGGAAAAGCCGGATATTATCCTTAGTCAATGGAGAAGATCTCCACTGCCGTTGATTTTTGGTAAAAAGGGCAAAAGCCTTTGCTCCGATCTCATTGGCATTGACTGGAGCATGCTCAACTCCGCCACTGGCGCTTACATGAGCTCCTATATACTTCATCTTGATTTATTTTTATATTAGAAAACCTTATCTTATGTTACAAAGATAAGGTTTTCAAAGGCTGATTAATTAATCAACAACCTCTGGTTATTTGTTGATTAATATTTTTCTAATCGCATCGTGATCGTTGTTCCTGAACACTACGGTATAGACTCCATTTGGTGTCGGACGCAGGTCTATAATTTTTTTTATTATTTCTACATTTCTGCGCGACGGTTATAAGTAGAAATACTTATATTTGTTTGTGTAAAATATTTTTAAACGCGTTTCTTTGAGAATCTTTCTAGACAAATACCATGTCTGTGATCACTGATAAACCTATAAAAATTATCATTGTAGAGGATCATGCTATTTTCAGAGAAGGTCTGAAACAGATTCTTGCCGGAATTAATAATGTGGAGTTGATAGGGGAAGCTGAAAACGGAGAGATTTTTCTTGAACTATTGAAAAAGGTCACCCCCGATGTAGTGCTTATGGATATCAAGATGCCAGTAATGGATGGCATGGAAGCCAGTGAAAAAGCACTGAAACTTTATCCAAAATTGAAGATCATTATCCTTTCGATGTTTGGAGATGAAGAGTACCTCTACGCGATGGTCTTGAAAGGAGTAAATGGGTTTTTGCTGAAAAATGCTTCCAGACAAAACCTGGAAAGGGCGATCACCATGGTCAATAGCGGACAACAATACTTTTCGCCGGAGCTGAACGGAATGCTTGCTAAAAAGATTCGACAGATCTCCTTTAATGAGATGCCGGTTTTTACCAACAAGGAAAATGAAGTCCTGCGACTGATCTGCAGAGGTTATTCAACCGAAGAGATGGCCGATGAAATGAATATCAGTAAAAGGACAATTGAAGGATACAGGTTAAAACTTCTCCAGAAAACTTCGCTGAAAAATACCATAAACCTGGTCATCTTTGCTATCCGCAATAAGCTGGTTACTATGGAAGAGATGGTACCGAAAAGCTAATCCCCGATCACGCAACAATAGTATACTTCTCCTCCTTCCCCGCCAGCTTCAGCAACTCGTTGATCTCCTTCTTTAATTTAATCATGACCAGCTCCCTGCCAACAGTTAGGTCGTTAAAACGCTCAAGTTCATCCATCTTTTGTTTCAACACCGATTCCGCCTGCTTTCGCATGGTTATATCGCGGATCAAACCCATTGTCCCGGGGGAATTATTAAGTTTATAAATGACCCCATTCAGCTCCCCGGTAAATAATGTTCCATCTTTTCTTTTCATTAGTAACTCAAGACTTTTGGAGGTCATTCCAGATGAAATGGATTGTGAAAATGCGGCAACGGCTTTTTGGATCTGACTTTCATCAAGAAATTTTGTAAAATACTGACCCTGCATCTCTTCCGGATAAAATCCAAAGATATCCAGCGCCGCAGGAGAGGAATACGTAATTATTCCACGATTATCAGTTATATATACCATTTCCTTAATTTGTTCTGTAATGGAACGGAACTTTTCTTCGCTTTCACGGAGTCGGTCTTCTGACATTTTCCGTCTTGTGATATCTGAAAAGACAACCTGCACTGCTTTTTTATTTTGATAGTTAAAAGGAATTGCAGTAACTTCGGCATAAATCACACTGCCGTCAAGACGTATTAATTTTTCCTGAATGGCAGGAACAATATGATTTTCCTGTTTGATTTTACTAACTCGTTCTTTGACCACTGTTTGAAAATCGGGATGAACAAAATCCAGTACGAATTTTCCTACTAAGTCAGCTTGTTTAGCCGCACCAAGAATTTTAGCGCTTGCAGTGTTGGCGTATACAATTTTTCCATCTACATGAACCAGAATCCCTTCCGGTGTTAGTTCTGTCAGTTGACGATATTTTTCTTCACTCTCCTGGAATTTCTCCTGTGCTTTTTTAAATTCTGTAATATCCCGTGCAACCAGTACGACTTTATTACTGTTCAAGGGAGAGAGCGTACCTAAGAAATGAACCTCCCTGCTCTCTATCACAAGGCTGTATTCGATTTCGGTTGCTTTTTTTGTTACAAGCGTTTCCTTGATTTTTGAAAGGAAGAAATCCGCCTGGACCGCCGGAAATATTTCCTGAATGGTTTTTCCCAGAATCTCTCCGGAAGGTCTATATAGAAGGTTTGGGGCGGTAGGTTCTATTTCAAGATAACGACCCTCTTCATCAACAACCAAAATAACATCTTTGATGACTGCAAAAAGATCCTTCATCTGAATTTCAGTCCCTGGAGAACTTTTACTTTCTTGTGTTTTATTGCGATTATTTTTTATCATCCCTTATTAATTTTTTACTGCCAGCTGCCTGCTTTTGATTACACTATATGCCCACTTAAAATCCCGATCAACTCCTCTGCACGGATTGGTTTTGGAATATAATCAACACAGCCTGCCTGGATTGCTTTTTCCCTATCACCCGACATGGCATAAGCTGTTGATGCAATTACCGGGACAGATTCCCTTTTTCTGAGAAAAGTCTTTGTTATCTCCTGGCCGGTTATATCTGGTAATTTGAAATCCATCAGAACCAGGTCAATTTCAGGATGATCCTCAAATATTTTTATGGCTTCTTTTCCATTCCATGCATGCAAAATGTTGAATTTTTTTCGACCAAGGATAATCTCGAGAAATTCAAAATTATCGGGTTCATCTTCGACGATAAGAATGGTTTTACCTCTAAAATCAAGTGTATCTCCTTTAACACCTGCTTTGGGTGCAGTTATTTTACCCGATTGCTTATAAGGGAGAGTGAAACTAAAACGCGATCCTTTCCCCAGCGTGGATTCCAATTCAATCTTTCCACCCATTTTGTTTACATATGCACTGGAAATTGAAAGACCAAGACCTGTTCCCCCGTACTGCCGCGCCAGTCCGGCCTCCACCTGCCAGAACCGGTTAAAAATCGCCTCTTGGTGTTGAGGTGCAATACCAATGCCGGTATCTTCAATGAAAAACAGAATTGTATTGTTCTTAAGCCGATATCCAAAATTAACTTCTCCTTCTTTTGTGAATTTTACTGCATTGGTCAGTAAATTTTCAATAACCTGTCTTAATTTGCCTTTGTCGGCCAGGATATTGCAGGCGTCACAAACAAGATCGTTATAAAGGTTCAATTTCAGACTCTTCAATACTGCCTTTTGGTGATAATTTTCATATAGTGAATTCATCAGATCATTAAGGCAGAATTCTGTTATTTCCGGCTCAACCATTCCGGCTTCAATTTTGGAAATATCGATAAGGTCGCTGATGATATGAAGCAATTGCTGGCAATTGTCATTGATAATCCGGATATAACGGTTAAGATCTACAGCATTAAGATCAGGATCGCTCAATAATCCGGAAAAGCCAATGATTCCATTCATAGGAGTCCGGATTTCATGCGACATGTTAGCCAGGAATGCCGACTTAAGCCGGTCGCTTTCCTCCGCTTTTTCTTTAGCACGAACGAGTTCTGCTTCACTTTTTTCACGGGCGGTTATCTCTTTTTTCAGATCTTCCAAAAGATTCAGAGTTGCAATCTGGGTTTGTTTTAGTTTTTGATTGGCCTTTTGCAACTCTTCTTCGGCTCTCTTACGTTGTAAAAGTTCTTTATCAATTTCTTGCGTCCGTTCTGAAATGAGTTTGGCTAAATCAGCTTTTTCAAGGCGCTGATGATCAGCAGCCTTCTTTACTTTTACCATAGACATGATCATGGCAAACAGTTCGACTTTATCAATGGGATTAGAAAGAAAAGCCTCTGCTCCTGCCTCCATCGCTTTGATCCTGATCTTTTGGTCGGTTTTCAGGGCGGTCAGAATAACTATAGGTATATGCTGAAGATTCTCATCCTGTTTTAATTGTCGGCAAACGGACAAACCGTCTACACCTGGCATGACAATATCCAATAAAATAACGTGTGGATCATTCACACGGGTAAGCTCGATCCCGGTGCTACCATCGCTGGCAGTATATGTAGTTGCATCAGGAATCATCTCAGCGATTTCGGCTTTCAATACCGTAAGATTATCCTGGTTGTCGTCAATGGCTAATATTCTGATATTCTTATCATTCATAGAGTTAACTTTTCTTAATCTCTAAATAAGATTTTAATTATTGAAAAAACATATGTAAGTTTCGTAATAAGTTCGTCCAAAAATAGTTTAAAACCTTATGTTTTCCAAATCATAATTATTTGAATCCCCACCGGCGGAATCTAGCCCTCTCCATATCGTGTAATATTTTTTGTCAACGTAGAATTAGTCCATTTTATCTGTCAATTCAAATGACACAGTTGTTAGATGGAACACAAATACTGATCCTATTGTTCTATATTTGTGTTTGTAATGGTAATAAAAGGGAATTTTTCCTGGCTCATAAGGCGAATATTTCAAAATAGGTAAAACCCTTCTTCACGATTTTAGAATTAGACAGAGATTCATAAAAAAGTTTAACATGGAGAAACGAATTGAGGTTATCCTGGGCGACATCACACAAGTGAAAGCCGATGCCATCGTTAATGCAGCAAACAGATCCTTACTGGGTGGGGGCGGTGTGGACGGAGCCATTCACCGTGTTGCCGGAGCGGAACTTCTCAAGGCATGCAGGGAATTGGGCGGATGTAAAACCGGAGAAGCAAAAGTTACCGGTGGATTTAAGCTGCCTTCAAAATATGTTATCCACACAGTCGGGCCGGTATGGGCTGACGGAAGTAATAATGAAGCAGAAAATTTGGCCGGTTGTTATCGTCAAAGCATGATCCAGGCATCGGCACACGATTGCAAAACCATAGCATTCCCGAATATCAGCACCGGCGTGTATCATTTCCCTAAAGAATTAGCTGCTTCAATTGCTATAAGGGAGATAAAAAACTACATGAGCGATCATCCTATTCCTGAAAAGGTCATTTTTGTTTGCTTTGATGAAGAAAACCATCAGCTTTATACCAGGCTTTTAAATGAATAAAAAAATCGGAGCCTTATCCGATTCGCAACCGGTAGCCGATGTTATGAATATTTTCAATGCGGATGCGAGAATCAGTTTTGAGTATTTTGCGAAGTCTTGAGATGAAAACATCGAGGCTGCGGCTGGCAAAATAATGATCATTCCCCCATACCTTCATCAGGATATCTTCCCGTTTCACGATCTGATGGATGTTTTCTACCAGGCATCCTAACAATTCACTTTCACGGTGAGTCAACCTATAATTCTTCTTTCCTTCGGTCAGCTGCTGATTGGCAATGTCGAAATTAAAATGACCCAGATTAAAGATAGCCGGTCTATGATCTTTTAGCACGACAATTCTACTTCTTCTTAGAAAGACTTCGATTTTCAGAACCAGTTCCTCAATGCTGAAAGGTTTGGTGATGTAATCGTCGGCGCCAAGCTGAAGGCCGTAGATACGATCCTCTTTGGCCGACCGGGCAGTGAGAAAAAGGATAGGAATCTCCGCGTTCTTTTCCCGTATTTTCCCGGCCAGGGTAAATCCGTCCATCCTTGGAAGCATTACATCCAGGATACATAGATCGTATTTCGTGGAATGTGTCATTTCAAGGGCTTTCAGGCCGTCTTCACAGAAATCGATAGAATAGCCCTTCAATTCCAGGTTATCACGGGTTACGAACGACAGGGCTATATCATCTTCAACATACAGTATTTTGGCTTTTTTTTCCATTGCGGGAAAAAGGTTTAAAGTGGAATTTCGATCCTGAACGTTGCTCCCCGTCCTGGTTCGCTGACCAGACGAATATTCCACCGATGCATACGGCTTAAAAGTTTGACATAATACAATCCGAGCCCAAATCCATTTACATTATGGATGTTCCCTAAAGGTACACGGAAAAATTTATGAAAGACCCGTTTTCGGTATTTCGGATCGATCCCCGGGCCATTATCGGAAAACAGAATAACGACTTGGTTCTGACTTTTTTTCGTTTCAATCCGAACCTGAGGTGTTTCCCCACCATATTTCAGGGCATTGTCAATCAGGTTATGAAAGATGTTAGTCAGGTGAATTACATCTGCTGATATTTTTCCGACCGCGGGATCAAGAAAGGTTTCCAGTTTGCTCTCCAGTTTCAGGTTGGCTTTGAAATTATCGACAACCGTCTGGATCAATGCATTCAGGTCAAGGAGTTCTTTCTTGAGCTGAATACCTCTTTTTTCTATCCGGGCGATCTGAAGCACTTTTTCAACCAGCAGATTCAGCCGATGATTCTCTTTTTTAATAATCCATCCATAAGTTAATAACCGGTCCGGATCTTTGGAAATGTCGGGATTTATGAGGATATCGGCGGAAATGTTAATGGTTGAAATCGGGGTTTTAAACTCATGGGTCATGTTGTTGATAAAATCTTTTTGCAACTCCGAAAACCTTTTCTGCTGCATGATTACGAAAATAGCATAAACAAAAAAAGTCACCGAAAGGATCAGGATTGATGTGAAAAAAAACAAAATGGTCATATCGCCGGCGATGGTACTTCGGAGTGCAGGGAAGTGGATCCCGAAATAATAAAGATATTCATGGTATTTCGGAAGGTTGTATCCAAGTTTAGCTTTTTCACCCGATCCGGTCACAGAAATATAATTTCCATAAACCATACGGTCGGTATGACAGTCGTAAATCGCATACTCATAATCGGTTTTGATATTCAATTTCTCGAATTCACTTTTCAGGTAATAATCCAGCACATTAGCATCGATCACGCTGTTCACATCCACTACAAAATAATTGGAAGTTAGTTGCCTGACAGGATTCCCGTATGGAAGGGTGGTTTGGTTCAGGCGACAAATTTTTTCAGCCACGGTCTTAAGGGCGATGACAAGGCTTTGCGTGAATTGTTTTTCCCGGATGTTCCAGGCTTTAAAAAGAAAATAAGCCTGAACGGAAATAATCCCGATGATCGAGATGGCTCCGAGCAAAACTACAAATCGAACCTGTTGCCCGCGCATATTCTTTAGTTTGGTGACATCCGCTTCATCGGATAAAATTAGTGATAATTCGGGCAACGATACCGGTTTTTACATTTCCTTTACAAAGTTTTACACGTCGTTAACAAAGATTTACATACGGTTAACTCAGGTTTTATAAATTCCATCAGATATTTGCGGTCAAACACTTTAAACCATTTCTTATGAAAACAACAATCCTGATTACAACAGCCATTTTATTCTTTGTGTTTACCAATGCCGGGGCACAAAATGTCACTAAAGAATCCACGGCCAAGACTGAGATTAAAACAACCGCAAAAGGCCCGGTGGCCAAATTTGACAAGACGGAATTTGATTTTCCTGACCTTACCCAGAATTCTCCGGGGACTGCCTCATTTACCCTGACAAACGATGGCAATGAGCCGCTCATCATTTCTTCTGCCACTGCCTCCTGCGGATGCACCAACCTTACCTATTCCAAAGATCCGATCTTACCGGCTAAATCAATTACCATTTCGGTAACTTACAATGCGGCAGCTGTCGGTAATTTTATAAAAAGTGTCACCGTCCGGACCAATGCCAGCGAGCAACCGGTTATCCTGCAGATCAAGGGAAAAGTCGTAGCAAAATCCTAAGCGAAGATCAGTCGGGCAGGTACTTTTTTAGGAGGTCTTAGGTTTCAGATACCCGATAGAACTATTCTATTAACACCCACTACAGGGAAAAGGTCGCCTCCGATGGCAACCAGACCGTCAGGTTCGGGCGATTGCGATGAATGACGAAATCAACTAATCCAATCCCGCAATCACTTTCTGTCCGGCGTATAACCTTATTATCGTCCTGCGATGTAAGCAAATCTGCTTTAATTAGAAATTCTCAACATGAATGGTTACTTCACAGTTCTCCATCTTGTTTTTTATATCTTCTTCAATTTTGTCGCAAATAGCATGTGCTTCACCAACAGTTAGTCTGGGATCAAGGTTGAGATGAAAATCAATATACCTGTAATTTCCTGCTTTTCGGCTGCGTAGGTTATGAAACGTCATATCTTGACTACAATGTTGTTGAATGATATCCGATATTTGCGACACTTCTGAAGCTGGTAAGGCCCTGTCGAGAAGTGGAGCATAGGCTCTTGAAAACAATTCAAAAGATTCTTTGAGGATTAAAAGAGCCACAAATATGGCAATGATCGGGTCGAATAACTGAATACCGGTTATCCACATCAGGGCTAAACCCGTTGCAACTCCAATTGAAGTATAAACATCTGTTTTAAGATGAAGTGCATCGGCTTCGAGGGCAACGGAACCTGTTTCCCGTGCAACGTGGTACAGTTTTCTGGAAACAAAAATATTGACAATTGCTGATATAATCATGACCGAAAAACCAATCCCGAGCTGTTCAACTTCATGAGGATTAATGATTTTTTTAACGGCTTCATAAATGATCCAGAAAGCGGCTATAAAGATCAGCGAAGCTTCAACAACCCCCGATATATTTTCGAATTTTCCATGTCCATAGGGGTGTTTTTCATCAGCAGGCGTGTCAGAGATCTTAACAGAAAAAAATGCAACTACGGAGGCCAGAAGGTCCATTAAGGAATGTATAGCTTCGGAAATGATGCTGACCGATCCTGAAAGGAGTCCGGCAATGAGCTTCATAATTATCAGGGTCGTGTTTGAAAAAACCGATAACCTTGCGACAATGACTTTTTTATTCATACTTCAATTTCACAACAAGATTGTTTTGTTAGTTTGATTATATATTTCTAACTATCTTTTTGAGCAATGTTGTTAATATTTCTGTTTCAGTTTCACTTAAACCAGAGCTGATTTTATCGGTCAAACGATTATAAGCCTTTTCCCGAAGGTTCCTGATTTTGGAACCTTTTTTATCGATATGCAAATGCATACTTCTTTTGTCTTTATCGGATTTTACTTTTTTGACATATCCTTTTTCTACAAGCTTGTCCACGAGCACTGTCACAGTTGGCTTTGTCAGGTCAAGCTCACGGGCCAGCTCTGATAAGGTAGGATTTTTCATTTTGACAATCACCTGCAGATGATGAAATTGTGGCTGGGTAAGATCTGTAAAATCTGCCAGACTAATGGTTTCTTCCAACACATTTTCTATAAGATCGGCAAGGTAAGATATAGTTTTAGTAAGATTCGGCATATTGATATTTTTTGCAAATATAGTTAGATAAATCTAATAAAAAAATATTTTTTAACTTTTCACCGCTGCCTTACTGCCATTCTGCGACGGGATCCTTAAAGAGAAGGATGACCCGATTAGTGTGCATTTTTTTCTTTTGAGAGGATCTCAAAACCTATACTCATGGATTCCCCGGACTGGTCGACCAATGTCAGGCGGTGAAAACCCCTTTCGGGCGAAAGGGCCATTTGATGCGATTGTCTTGTTGAACCTATATACTGGTCATCGAGGTGCCAGTGGATAACTGCCTCCGGATTATGGTGTGCTGCTTTAAATACGGTGCTTCCGGTTTTCCCATCAAGGTCGACCGGCACATAAATCATGCTTCCGTCCCTGGGATAAATCAGGTCCATGTTCCGGTTACCCGGATTCTGTATACAATCCTTGCGTAAAGGAGGCAGCATGCGGTAGAACGGGTTTTTGGTGCGAAAGTACCATTCCTGCACCGGAGGCAGAACGAACCAGGAAACATGCTGCATATTTTCGGTGGATTCGCATCCTGAGTTGACCTCCCATTGCCCGGATTTATCGAGATGGATCAATTGGTGAAAGGGACAAGCCTGAGTTCGGACCCCGTTTTTCTGGACCCATACCGAATCCTTGAATTCGCATATTGAAGAAGCCCGGTAACCGCTATAGTGGCAGACGGGAATTTTAACCATTTCCTCAACAGGAGTTCGGAACCACCCTGTGGCAGGAAGTATTTTAAAGATATCGAAGAGTATGGGGGCTGCGACTCCTATACCTGTTAGCCCTGGTCTGCCTTCACCCGAAGCATTTCCAACCCATACGGCAACCACATATTCCGGTGTAACTCCAACCGACCATGCATCGCGGTTCCCAAAGCTGGTCCCCGTTTTCCAGGCGATTTTATGGGAGGATGAAAACTGCTGCCATTGTGCTTCCTCATCGGGCCGGGCCACCTCAACCATTGCTTCGAAAGTAAGCCAGATGGACGCCGCGTCAAACCAGGAAGAATGGTTATCGTAGTTGACCTCCTTGGGGCTTTCTGATGCTAAGAAAACCGGTGGATGAAAATCAGCTTTGTTATATCCTAAATGATCCGGTGAGAAATGGTTCAGGGTGCGGGCCATGGACGAATACATACCAGCCAGATCCCAAAGCCTGGCCTCGGCCCCGCCCAGGATGATTGCAAGTCCGTAATGATCGGCAGGACTGGTGAGTGTAGTCAGGCCGATAGTTTTAAGAAGATTGTAAAAAGGTGTATAACCGTATGTCTGGAGCATTTTTACCGCAGGTATGTTAAGGGATCTTGACAAGGCACGTTTTGCGGGCACGGCGCCGTCATAAGTCAGGTTATAATTTTCGGGTATGAATCCTCCGATCTGGATCGGGATATCCGGGATCAGCGTATTCGGAAGGATCAGGGCATCGTTGAGCATGGCTGCATAAAGGAAGGGCTTCATAATACTGCCTGTGCTGCGGGGAGAAATAATCACATCGACATCGGTTCCGTAATCAGTCTTTGCTATACGCCTCAAGTTCCCGGCATAAACCAGCACATTCCCGGTATTTACTTCCACAACAATTGCTGCGGCATTATGGATCTCGTTGGCTGCAAGTTGTATCCCATGGAGGTCAAGGATATTATTCACCCTCTCCTGGAGACTCCCGTTCAGGGTAGTCTGTACTTTCTCTCCCTTATATCCTTCTTTTACCAGGCGGTTGAGTAGGTGAGGTGCGAGCCGGGGAAGGGGATATGGTTTTTCGGGCAGGGGCTCGCTTTTCGCAAGTTCGCATGTTGTAAGGTCGATTGTTCCCTGATACCAGAGCCGATCAAGCAGGCGATTCCTTTTTGCAAGCAGATTTCCGGGATTTCTTCCCGGGTATATCAGTCCCGGGCTGTTTGGGAGGACTGCCAGGGCTGCAGCCTCAGCCCAGGAAAGATGGCTTGCACTTACTCCGAAATACCTCCAGGACGCGGCCTCCAACCCTATCACATTGCCTCCGAAAGGGGCATGGGAAGCATAAAGCCCGAGAATATCCTTTTTAGAATGGGTGAGTTCCATGACGAATGCCAGGCTGACCTCAATCACTTTTTCAAAGTAGGTCCTTTCCTTGTTTTTCCTTGCCAGCCGGATCACCTGCATGCTGATAGTACTTCCACCGCTGATAATCTTATGATGCCTGAAATTGAGAATCATTGCTCTTATCATAGAAACCGGGTTGAAGCCAGGATGGTAATGGAACCATTGGTCTTCATAACAGATAATTGCTTTACTGAATTTCTCCGGAACCTCACCACTTTCGGGGAAACGCCATTGCTGATCGGTCGAAAGTCTGGCCCCAAGCAACCGCATTTCACGGTCATAGGTAATGGTAGAGGTGGGGTCGTTGAACAGATGACTGGGCCATACTACGAACAACAAAAGATAAACCAGGAATACTGGGGCAAACCAGTAATACCACCGCCAACGCACAGACAATCGCATCCGGAGCCGGTCCGTCATGATCAGTTATCTACTACAACCCAGCGTCCTGCAACACGGGCATTAATGGTTTGATCATACATAGCTTCACACTGCGCAGGTGGGAGATAGAACTTTCCCTGGTAGGTAGCCATCAGCATGACTTTAAAAATTTTAGATTCACCGGCTGCCAGGTCGAAATAGGTGATTACTCTGTCGTCGCGCAAATCCTGGTATGTAAACGCCGAAGCCTTAGTCGCCGCCATTGCCATTTCACTCATCCTGGCGTTCATGATTTCCCAACCCGAAGGAAAAACCTGAGCCAGGGCAAGGTTCTTATAAGCGCCCCTCAACCCGGGATTCGTAACCTTGACCTCGGCAATAAAGCTCTGGCCCTGCGCCAGGTTGTTCACCGTAATGGCTTCACCCTTCAGCCCGGAATATATAACGGAGATCTTTAGGTTGTTACTTGAAGAGGAGGAATCCCCGTAAGCCGGTATTCCTCTTATAACAAGCCTTGCATAGATCATATTCTTCCCGTTATTGATCACTTTCAGGTTTTGTTTGCGCCCTGGTTTCGGATCAATGCTGTTGACGGATATGGATTTACTTGTGTTTACTTCCCACTTTTCGCCCTGGTCAAGGTTGAACGAAGCGTTTATCCCGGTTCCCGTGGATCTCCCGTAAAAACTGCTGAGAGCAATAAGGCAGTACGAACTGGTCTGGGTGCTCAGCCATCCTGACTTGCACAATTCCGCAGCAATGTCACGGGCCAGGGGTGCCGCCTTTGTCTTCATGTTCATCAGGCAAAGAATTTCCAGGATCATAGCCCTATCACGAAGGTCGCTTCCATAAGTGTTGGATAATTCGCTGTAAGGCGAAACGGTGATCCCAATGCCATTGATAAGCCATTGTGCTACCTCCGGCTTCCCTGCCAGCAGGTAAGCTCCTGCCAGGCGCCATTTGGCTGTTAGGGAAAGATCCTTTTTTTCGAGTAATTTGTTCATGGCTCCCAACTCGGGCGACCGGGCGAGAGCAAGGGTATATAAGCGGTAGGCCTGCATAAGATCGTTGTTATACCAGCTGGCATTATAGGTCCATGAAATGGCTTTTTCACGTTGAAACACCTTCCAGGCAGCCAGGAAATTTACGGGTAGTGCGAAACCTTTCTTTTCGGCTTCCAGCAAAAAATGGCCTGCGTAACAGGTACCCCAGTCATCGGCATATGACGATCCTGGCCAGTAAGCCAGCCCGCCGTTCGACATCTGGAATGATTTGAGCATCTGGATAGCTGCTTTGATATTCTGCTCGGTCCTTGCTTTGGTCTCACTGCTAAGTTCGACAAAGTCCTTCAGATACAACTGGGGAAATACCGATGAGGTGGTCTGTTCAATACAACCATAGGGATAATGAATCAGGAACGACAGCCATTTTTCAAGGTCCATCGGCGGCATGGAAGACAGCTCAAGTGAACCGGAATTAGTTCCTGCAAGACCCCTGGCCGTGAAATCAGCGTTCCAGCTCCTTCCGGCCGGGATCGTTTTTTCATATACATCAGTCACCGGCAGGTTTGGGTTCCTGATGTCCATCTCAATAGTATTTTCGGCCCTTTCATTACCACTTATTGCCAAGATTTTAACCTTTGCGATACCGGTCATTTGGCCAACAGTAAGGTCGAAATTTACAAGCTGGTCTCCGATTTCGCTGAAGCTCAACTCACGGATGTTTCCACCGTTCACCTGGAGAAGGTTGTTGACCTCGATACTTACCTTGACATTCTTTACCGATTTTTCCATAGCAAAAACGCTTACCGGGAGTTTCACAGATTCTCCGGGGCCAAGAACCCTGGGCAGGGTTCCCTGAACCATAAGCGCCTTTTTCACAACCACAGCCTGTTCTTCGGAACCGTAGGCTCCCTTATAACCTCCAACAACCATAATCCTTACCGATCCTATGTATTCGGGCATAGTGAATGTAGTTATATGCGATTCCCCCTTTCGCAGGTCATAGGGCCCGAAGAACTTTACCATAGGTTTGAACCGGTTTGCCTTCAGGCTACCCCTGCGGATCAAGTCCTGGTCACCTCCAATGCTGAGTATCCTCTGCAAGTCGCCGCTGAATGCGCCCATCACCTGATCGAAGAGATCCCAGGTTTTGATCCCAAGTGCTTCTCTTGCATAGAACACGCCCCAGGGATCGGGAGTTTTAAACCGTGTCAGATCGAGCAACCCTTCATCAACAACAGCCAGGGTATATGACATGGGACGGCCATTGGCTTCTTTAACCGTGATGGAAGCTGGCTGCATCGGGACCAGTTTACCTTTTACGTTAATGACCGGCTTCAGATGGGTTCCCTGATTTTCCACAAATACCGGTACCACACCATAAAGCCTTATGGGCAGATCGTTTTTACTTTGGGCATGAGGTTGGATCAGGGTCACAAAGGCATAGCAATTCGGTGCCATGTCATCGGTGATCTTAAAACTGATATCTGTGCTGCCTTTGTTGGTTGGGATCCAGAATGATTTCAGGACCCTGGAACCGTTTTCGACCGTTAGCAAGGCACGCCCATCAGGTGATGTAGGGAGGGTTAGTTTTACTGTCTCTCCAACGGTATATTTTTGTTTATCGGTTGTAAGAGTGAGCATGGAGGCAGCCTGTTTTTCGCCTCCCGGCATGCGGAAATACCCGGGCCAGTCGACATACACCACTTTCCCTGCAATGTGTCCCGAAGACCTGTCAGTCACCTTGATGAGATATCGTCCCCATTCATCATACTCGACTCTGAACTGGTAAGTGCCTTTGCCGCTAACCGTCCTGATCGTTGCCGAATCCACAGGCTTCAGGTGAGAAGTTGAAACAAAATCAGCAGAATTACTTTCCGAATCGTCCCACCACCAGCGCCATTCCAGTTTGAACACTTCAACCTTCAGCCTGTTCGAAGGAATAACATTCCCGGCCGGGTCAACATTAACAAGGTCGATATCATAGGACTTGTCGGTATATAAAACGCGTTCCCGGGATGAAGGTAAAGGAACCCTGAGGCCGGCAAATGAAACATAGGGATAATAAGGAATGGTGAAGCGGTCGATCGAAAAATCTCCTCCATCTTCAAATACCTTGATTTCAAAACTGGCATTCAGCACCCCGGGAGCTACATTGGTGATATGGATTACCGGAGTAATCGTAGTTTTTCCCTCATCATTTAAATTTCCCTCGAAGATACTGATGTTCTCTGCAGCAAAGCCGGCCGTCGGGTTATCAAAAGTATAAACCGGGAACTGTTTGAAAGCCGTCACTGCCCTGGTGAGGGTGAGATTAACCTGCGCCTTTAATCCATGGGCTGTTGCCCCCGTAAGCCAATTGGCTTCAAGTTGTACAGGCGGAATCTTGTTCTTTTGGAGGTAGGCTTTGTTGAAATCCATGCGGATCTTCAAACGGTTGGGCTTTACCGTTTCAATCTTAAGGGTCTTCTGGAATTCCACACTTCCCACCTTCACCTTGGCAAGCCAGTTGCCGGTAGGAGCGGATGGCAGGGTCATAGTCCTGAAGGCATAAAATCCATTTACCGAAGAGGTGAGGACCGTGCGTGAAACCATCTGACCGCTGGGATTGTACAAGGCCAGGTTTACAGGGTGATTCGCCGGTAGTTTGCCGCTTTTGTCCTCGAGGATGAAAGTCAGGTAAATTGAATCACCAGGCCTCCACACCCCCCGTTCACCGTAAATGAATCCCTTGATGCCTTTTTGGATAGGCTCCCCGCCAACATCAAACATGGAAAGAGAAAGTGAAGTCCCCTCCGAAAGTTTTAAATAAGCCTTTTCCTTATCTTTTACGGCCAGGGCAATAAAGGGTTTGGAACCCAGTTTGGCTTCAGCCATCCCCTCTCCGTTTGTTGAAACGGTTCCTATGAGTTGCTGCTGGTAATTGAAAAATTCAATCTTAACGCCGGATATAGGTTTTGAAGTAGCCAGGTCGGTTACAAAGACCGTGAATTCATTTTCAGCGCCACCTTTTACAATCATGCCCAGATTTGAGGCAAAAATATTCCGTGTGGCGGTCTTGTTGAAGTAGTATGAATTCTTGCAGGGATCATCCCGTTCGTTCCATCGGTAATTTCTCCATCCGCCATTGTCACCCTCTTCATCATCATAACTGTTATAATAATTCCATCCTTCCCTGTCATTTTCCAGGTCAGGATTCTTGATGACTACCATATCCTGTGTCTGACCGGTTTCCCCACCAGTGCAGGGATAGGTTGAGTATTGTTTCTTAAAGTTGAGGTTAACTGAATAGATGGCCCCGGGCTCAGCTTTCATCAGGGTTGAGAGATCGATTGAGAAACGGTTCCATCGGCCATAATCAGCGACTCCGTTCAGTGGGATCGTTTTTTTTAGAACGGTCCTTCCAACTCTTGACAAGTCATCAGCGGTCCCCATCTCATTGATCTGAAGGAACTGGAGAATATTATTTTCATAAATGCGGATGACTTTTACGTCGACGGCCCTGAGGTTAACGGCATCAAAGGGAAGCAACATGCCATTGGAGGAGGGCATGATGACTCCTGTGCCAACGAATCTGGCATTGGGCTTGTTTTCCTCGGGAGACAATTTCTCAACGATGCGCTTGCCAAGTTCTTTCCCCTGGCAGTTTCGAAGATAGGGTTCAATGGTGAGGATGGGATTGCCTTCCATGTTTGCTGGGGGATAGACGATGAGTTCGTTATCCTGGATGGTAGCCCTGAGGTTTGGAAATTTCCCGATGCGGACTAACCCATCCAGGTTCTGGTCATGCATGAGAGGATCGGTGAAACGTACCAGGAAATAAGGATCACCTGCCGCGATATTCCGCACTTCCAGAAACTTGAAATCTCCCAATGCCGGGATCTCTTCGGTAAACTGTTTATTGGTTGAAGAACCGATAGGTTCACCGTTCAAGTTGAGTTTTACGCTTGAAGCCTGGTTGCCCCGGGTTATGGACTCAACCTGGAAAGAATGCTTGTTAATCTTTGAATCATGCTGCCAGCTTACCGGGAGTCCGTTACCATTCTGGCTTGCCGTGAGCATGAGTTCCACCTGTTTGTCATCGGCGATATCGGCAGTAAAGACCGTCCCCAGCAGTACTTCCTTCGTAAGATCGGTTTCCGAAACGGCTTTATGATGATCGATGGTCACATCAAAATCCTGGTGTATGGTCTGAAACTGGAACGTCATGGTTTTCATTGAATCAGGGACTGTCAGCAGTTTTGAAAGAAAAAACTGCACGGTGAAGACTTTATCCTGGGGCAAAGGTTCATCAGGCCTGAATTCGATGGTACGGCTGTCGGTCCAGGTGGTTGTTCCTTTGATGAATGGGTTGATCTTAAAAAATTCCTCTTTCATCGGGATATTCATCGAAGAGGAATCCACATAATCATCAGTCATCCTGATCTTGATCATTGAATGGGTTGATACAAGTCCGGAGGTAAATGCCTGCACATATTGCCTGAAGGCGGGGTTGACGTGTATAATCGGTTTTTTTGAAGATCTGCCAAGGGTTTGGAAAAGGATCAGCGAAACCAGGATAACCAGGACGGGTATCCCGACAAAAATCAGGAGTTTTTTTCTGGGTGACATAGGACAGGATTTTTAAGGATGCAGGAATAGTAGTAGAAAACCTTAGTAAAGATATAAATTTTTGATTTTTCTTTCTATCTTTGCAACCCAAAATCATCCCAGGTTAAAGCTTGGGTTCTCGGGGCGTGGCGCAGTTGGCTAGCGTACTTGCATGGGGTGCAAGGGGTCGGAAGTTCGAGTCTTCTCGCCCCGACAAAAAAACAAGGGTTTCAAAAATTTTGAGACCCTTTTCCGTTTAATGGTTTACACAAAAGTACAATTTTTTCCTAACGGGACAGTCCCACCTTTTCCATCCTTTCTTCATCCTTTCTCCCAATAGGTAAGCAATATTGAAGCGCCTCGTTCAAGCTTTTTTATGATCCACTGGTAAAAAAATATCCCTTAAAACTTGTTATATTGGATGTAATTATATATATTAGAGGGTTGATCCTCTTAAACATCATAGTCCTATGAAAACAATTTTAAGAATTCTTTGTTTCTTGTTGCCGTTTTCCCTTACGGCAACCACCGCCAGGTCCGAAATTACCAAACAACAGGCAATTGATTTTGTCATGGATTCGATCGTTGGCGATCAGGCCGACAGCATGAATGTTTACATGGAAGGCAGTATCCAAGTGCAGTCATACTATGTAATCAGTCCATATGACTCGATTCTTTCACCTTACCAGCAGTATTGGTTGTTTTTCATCGACCTGAAACCGGAGTACCTTTGGGCACACGATTGCTGGTATGTATTCCTTGATAATGCTACGGGCGAAAACAGTGTTGTCACGAAAAGACTTCCTCCCGTAGGATATCCAAGTGTACTGGAAACGGTATCGATACCCATTGTATTTAGCCCTGAATGCCCGGATTTTGATATTGAATATGATCCACCCCAGATGATGCCTGAAAACGATAACCTCTATGCAGTGATGTTCACGGGCGGTGATGGAACGGAATCCTGCATGTTCTGGAATGCCCTCAGCCATATGTACTGCGGGTTGAGGGAGCATGGCTTCCCAAAAGAAAATATTTACGTTCTGTCAGCTAATGGTCTTGCCAATGGGATGTATAACCCCTCATTAGATTTAGATAATGATAAATCCCCTATTCCTGACATAAAATTTAATAAAAAATGCAACAAAGAAAACCTTCAATCAATCTTTACAGAGCTTACAACCAAAATGGATCTCGGTGATTTGCTGTATGTCTTTGTTGTAACACACGGAGACACAGGTATTGTAAACAATATTGCTGAGTTTATATTATTTAATAATCAGCATCTTTTAGATGATGAACTCGCCACTATGGTATCACCTATTAATTGTTCCCAAATGATTTTCAACCTTTTCTCATGCTTTTCTGGAGGATTTACCGAAGAATTGTTAGGAATGAATACTCCTGCAAGAAAAACAGTTATTACATGCACAGATACACGTGCATATCCCCGTCCTCCAGCTTTTAATCAGATTTTAACAATGGACAGGTATCCATATCTTATTTGCACGGCGCTCAGGGGTTGGCACCCCGACAGGGAAAATCATGCACCCTGGAATGTTACCTACACAGTTGGTGACAACCCGAATTTTTTCAGCATATTCAATGAAAGAGAAGCTAATTACGATTTAGCGGAATTCGGGGGCAATGGGGATGGTATCCAGGAAATCCATGAAACAATGGAATACGTTGCTGATTTTGATGGAGTGTTTCATGACTGGGGGTCAAAAGAATATCATTGTGGTTTTCATCAGGGTGATGAAATGCAGCCCGCGGAAGATGTCTTGAGTATATTTGGGATTACCGGAAAGGTTTATCATTCCCAAACAGTACATGGAGATTTTTTAATTGGCGGGAGACTGTCTGTTGAACCTGGGGTGGAACTTACTCTGGATAATACCACAACTTTCCATGTGTTTAATTCCGAAATAATTGTAAAACCACGTTCAGAATTCCCCAGCGTGGATGGAGCGAAATTAATCATTGATGGCGGTAAAATGACTTCTGCCGGTGAAAATATGAT
>Ga0172373_10000396_pt1 | contig 71978 bp, 66 predicted proteins | sample Lak10m_2_FD_114546 | JGI IMG/M metagenome (GOLD analysis project Ga0172373, IMG submission 114546) | Freshwater microbial communities from Kabuno Bay, South-Kivu, Congo - kab_092012_10m | ecosystem: Environmental > Aquatic > Freshwater > Lake | place: Democratic Republic of the Congo...
TGGAAGGAGCATAGCCCCAGCTATGTGACTGGAGCGATTTTTGCGAAGATGGCGTGCTATTGAAGTGAGTGGTGGAGGTGAGCGGAGTTGAACCGCTGTCCGAAACCGCTTTTGTATAAGCCCCTACGAGTGTAGTTTTTGATTTGAGTTTAACTTCGTCTTACTTGCAAAAACACAATGAAGTCGAAGCGAGGGTTTTTAAAGTTTAACCGTGTTCAAGAACCCAACGAGCACAGCGAGTTGAAAAATTACGTTTTAAAGGTCTTTCAACAAACCCCTCTAAAACGTTGCAGTATTAGCTGTTAATTAATTAAGCGGCTAAAGCTGCAGCTGGACGGAAATAAACAACATTTGAGTTTGTGTCATTTCGTTTTTTTCTGCCTTTTTACGAGGCCGGGCAGCTCCTCGACTCGCGCCTTATACTAAAGATCGTTTCCGTCGAAACCAATACACCCCCACAAGGTATACTGTACCCCATCAGGATAGCAACGAAACGTTTTTTTGTCATACGGCCTTTAATTTTTACTTCTTTTTCTCAACAGTAAAAAACCACAGCAAAATTTTTGAAAACCATGAGAGTTCTTTTTTCTTTTTGCCCATGCCGGGTTGTTTTGATGAAGGCTGCAGATCGTCTAAATGCCTTAATATTTGCATTAAGGTGGGGTTGCTTGATGGAAGTCCATTTTTTGACACCACTTCGAACCAGAGCTGTGTAAGGGCCTTATTAAACGATTCTGGAAGCACCCAAGCAAACTGTTTGGCCATAATGTCGTCCCACTTCGAGGCAATCACTCCATGCGACGAACTAAGGGGTAATGCAAACCCTTCGTAGTAGGTGCACATGGCCACATAAAGCCGTAAAAAAACTTCGGGCTTATTTTTGTTTAAGGCTTCTTTCAAAGCAGCAACAGCCTCGTCTTTTGTATTGGGTAAAAAGGCCTTTAATTGCTGATAATCGGTGCTTAAAAGTGGCGCTACCGGAGCTGCCGTAGACACTTGCACTTTGTCAGTAAGAGGAGGCGTTTCAATAGCCCCTGGACGTACACGCTGATCGATAATGGCTAAAATATCTTTGGCAAACTGCTCGGTTATAACCCCACCCTGTTTTTTTAACACTTCTACCCAATAACGGGTAAGCTGGTCTAAAAATTCGTCGTAACTCCCCTCACTTATGGTTAACACTATATCGCTCCAGGCCTCTCTGGCGGCTTTAAAGTCACGAGAGGATGGAATCGACAACGCTTGCCCTTGTTCAATCAGTTGAAAGTAAACCCTTAAAAAGCGATACGGATCGCCTTGGTCGATGCATTCCAATAATTCTGACGAATTTGCACTCACGATTTTTTACTTAAATAGGCATAAGCCTCATTAATTTTTTGCATGTTTTCGGCCGCTACTTTTACAAACTCTTCACCCAAGTGATGTACTTTATCAGGATGATTTTGTTTGCAGGCTTCCCGGTAGGCTTTTTTTATTGCTTCAGGGCTAGCTGTTTTAGACACACCAAGAATTGCGTAATAGCTATCTTCTTTAAGCTCGGTAGCCCCTAAGCCCAAGTACGACTTAACCCTGCTGTGGTCTGCATCGGAAATACCCAATGCTCTTACAATTTTTTCGATAATTGTTTTTTCTGATTCATGAAAATGCTGGTCGCTTAGTGCTACGCCGTATAAAAGTTCAAGCGAAATTAACCTAGCTTCATACTCAAAAGCCATCATGTTTTGAGTAATCACATCTAAGGGTTCATTTTCTTTGAGAGCGTGTTGAATTAAATCGGCCACCCACAATTGTTGCATGGTGTTATAGCCTAAACGTCTTTCAAAAAACAATTTAATAGATTCAATTTCTCTAGGATCCACTTTGCCATCTGCATGAACAACATGAATAATTAATCGAACCAAAAGCTCAACAAAACGACCGTGTTGAGGGGTAGACTGGCTAAATTGCCTAAACGCATTGTTTTTAGACATGCGTTTAAAAATGAGCTGTAGAAAAAACAATAAAATTAACAACGGAAAAAAATTAGCAATCAAAGCCACGGACACCCCAATAAGCTTTATTACCAACTGAAACCCGCCAAAAAGCACAAAAAGCAAAATGCCAATTATCCAAAAATAAAGTCCGTTTGAGTAGTTTTTAAAATTCATGGCAGTTTAAGCAACCCTTTCAAAAAAAGTTCTGAGTTGCTGTATATAGTAGACAACTGATAGTTAAAAGTACACTGCGGGTAAGCTGCCGCCATTTTTCCATCACTTTCATACAGATCAAAGTTCAATGACTCACCATCTAAAAAATCAATTTTTATTGTAAATCGATTGGGGTTAGTTAAATTTTGGGGCACTCGTTTTTCAATAGTTAAGGCATTTAAAAAAGCAACAAGGTTATGAATACTTAAGGTAGCTTCGGTGCCTGACACCGTTTTAAAATGGCCCGTACTTTGTTTTACAAAGATTTTTACTGGATTTTTGTTATGCGTGATGCTTATTTTTTGTACTTTTTTGGCATCGATAGTTAACACTTTTTGAGCTTGCCATTGGGATATTTGTGACAAAAATAAATTCAAAAAATCAGAATTGATCAGTGCATATTCTTGGGTTTGAACTTGAAACACCCCCCACTGTTTATCAGCCATCTGAACAAAGGTTAAATTTTGAGAAACATCTTTTGAATAAATATCTAACTTGAAATCACTTACTTGAGCATTGGTTGTTACCAAAAAACTATCGGCCTTCCAATTGTCTAAGGCCTCTAAAAAAGTATCCATTTTGTCTTGATCCACCAAATCAATGGTTTCTGAGTGATGGTTTTTTTGACTTAAAAACCACTGACCAAACTGGGTATAAAAATGCAAAATTTGGTCAGAAGATTGTAGCCAAAGCTGTTGAATCGTTTTAGCAGGCACATTTAAAAAAACTTTTTTACGAAGTTGATATAGCGATTGGCGTAATGGATTTAGCTTTACAATAGGCACTAAAAAAACGCCTTCATGCCCTACCCATTGCACATAAAAGTTTTTGTTCTCAAAATCACGATTTCCAATAATGTACCTGTAATCGTTTTGGGTTGTATGAACCGACACAACCGCTAAAGGAGTATCTAGTCCAAAAGCCACCAACGACTCTACTTTCTCTATTTTTCTAAGCGCTTTTAGACCCGTAAATACATTTAAAATCATTTGCATCGACTGGGCATCAGCCAGCGTGTAAATGGGGGTGGTGATTTGCCAATCTTGGTCTAATTTTTCTAAATCGATGGCCTGTCCTTGGCTTTGAATGCTGATTTTTTCTATTAACGTGATCGGTTCAAAAAACAAGGCTAGAGGGTCAATTTTAGATTTCAAAAAAATCGTAACGCCTAACCCACAAAACCCTAAAAACAATATTCCCGACAAAATTATACTTATTTTTTTCGCTGTAACCATTTTTTAAATCCTAACCCTAACCAAAGCAAAGGAAAAACACCTAAAACAACACAATAAACCAGGCCTAATTGAAAGGTACTTAAGGTAAATCGACTGATGTTTCCAAGCAAAGGAGTCCAAGGCTGTTGATGGGATAAATAAAAAATGGAGGCTAAAAAAAGATCTTGATTGGCTTGGGTTATAAATAAAGCATTGCCCATCCAATCCGAATCACCCAAAACCAGTACACGCCCCCTACTTTTAGTTTCTGCCAAAGCCCCTAACACAAAGGGTCCTACTAAGTCGCCATTTTGAAAATTGGTATCACCTTTTAAACTTGCCCAAGCTGAATTAGAAAGTGTTAAAAAGACTGTTGGGATTGCCAATTGAGTCGTTTGCAAAGTAAGCGGAGCCACTACTGATAACACAGGTGCCCCTGCCCCTTTTTTAAACCGTTCAAAAATCGGCACATGTTCACGATTGGGTAGTACATTTAATGGATTCATAAAATTGGCTTGGGCTGGGTCTTGAACCACGGCTGAAACCAGTGATATTCCATAGACTTTGGTAAATGTATTCCAAGATGGGTCTTGAAAAGGGTCTAAAGCCAATACAACAGCGGCTCCACTCTCAATAAACCGGTGTAATTGATCAGCCTCCACACTTGAAAGTGCCGATTTTGGCCCCGCTACAATCAGCACATCACAAGCGTTTTGTGTAGGGATTTGCGAAAAAAGCCGTACCTCGAACTGATACTTCACCAGAGTATCGGCCAAATCACTGATACCCTCACCTTGCTTTACATAGGGGCTTTTTTCGCCATGGTTTTGAAGCAATCCAATGCGTTTTTTTCCTTGATCTAATGCCTGCAAAGTTCGTCCAAGTATTACATCACCCTCAAACACTAAAGCTCCATTTTTGCTTGAAAACAATGATTCAAGAGGTAGAAACTGCTTTTGGTTTCGCCCCACAACTACAATCCCTGATTCCGAAACATTCCATTTCGCTGGGGTTAACGGATCTTTTTGTGGGTCTATAAGCGTCCCCCTTACCGAATTAGATAAGGTTTTTGACCACTTTTTTAGCAACGGGTATTGGCTACTTTGTGAGGGTGCAAAAATCAACACTTCGTAGGAATTTTTTAAATTTCTAACTATAGTATTGACGTATGAATCATCACCTTCAACGATTTGAGAATTAAAATTAAATTGAAAATGTACCAAAGACGAAATCCAAACCAACAATACAATTGCAACCGTGCAATATACTTTTGTTAGCTTTGTTTTGATAGAAAAATTCAAACTAGCCAAAGCTAAAAAAAGTATCACCCACCCCAAAAAATACACCCCATTTGCACATCGTATTGGGCCCCATAGAAAGGCTTGAAAATGATCGTACATCGATACGGCTGATCCCACTTTTTCTAAAACTTTACTGTTTAAAAACGAAGTTAAACCCCCTGAAATCCAAAAAAACAACGCCACAATAAACCCTATTATGGAAGCTGAAGCTGGGGTTTTAAATTGCCCCGATCCCCATACTCCCAATGCTAAAAGAGCCGCACTTTGACACAGCAAACCCAGCACATTAAACGTCACGAAGCTAAGGTTTAAAACTCCCCACAAAGCTAAAAAAGTAGCACAAACGCCTAAAAACAATCCTAAAACAGTCCAATATACAGCTAGTACCGCCGTAAACTTAGAAACTATCCACAGGCCATGAGGAACAGGTGAGGTTAAAATAAGCTCGTCGGTTCTGTTATTTTTTTCATCACTAAGCAAACGCATGCTAAACAAAGGGCAAAAAAACAAATTCATCACCGCAATATTGGCACAAAGATAGGTAAAAATACTTGAATCTTGCAACGTAAAAACAAGTGATGAAAAAAAGAACCCCATTAACACTGTAAAGCCAGCCATTACACCATAGGTGCCTGGCGCATTAAAAAAAGTTTTCCATTCTTTTTTAAATAAGGCTAAAAACAGGTTCATACACTTAACCAAAATTGTTCAAGAGAGCTGTGTTTAGATTTTATTTCATCGAGTGTCGTTTGAATGACACAAGTACCCTCTTTAATAATCACCACATCATCACAGCTTTCTTCTAGCTCGTGTAACTGATGGCTTGAAAACACCACATACGCGTTGACTGCATATCGTTTTAAAAATGTTCTAAATCGATGAACCTGTGCAGGGTCAAGCCCCGTTAATGGTTCATCCAACAAAACGATTTGAGGAGAATGTAAAAACGTTTGAGCCAAAGCCACTCGTTGCTGAGTCCCTTTAGAAAGTGTTTCGATGCGTGCATTTAAAACGGGTTCTATCTGAAACACGTTGATCATTTCTTGAACTGATTGTTCAATGACTTGGGAAGACATTTTCTTTAAAGCGGCACAAAAATTTAAATACTCAGTTACGGTCATATCAGGGTATACAGGAGCTTGCTCTGGGCAATATCCTATCGATTGTTTTAGGCTCATCGAAAACGCTGAAACATCTACCCCATTTAACATTAACTGAGCTGAATCTTCCCACTCATAGTAGCCTGAAAGATAGCGTAAAGTGCTGGTTTTTCCGGCTCCATTGGGCCCTAAAAGCCCCAAAATTCGACCCAATTGCACTTTAAACGAAAGAGCATTTAAAACAGTTTGGGAGCCAATTTTTTTAGAGAGCTGCTTAACTTCAATCATTTTCGTTCGAGCTAAATTCTGAGTCTTTTATACCAGTCATATGGGTGGTTTCTTTTTTCAAATTGTAAATTAAAACATCACATTTCCAAAATGCCCCACCCTGTTTTTTTATTTGCACCTCTTTTAAGATAAGTATTTCCGTAAAATCGTTATATTCAAGGCTTTCACATTCGATATTTAACTGAGGTTGATTGATTTCAACGTCTCCGGTTAAGGTAAGCACTTTTTTAGTTTTATCCAAGCTTAAAAAGTCACAAGACCCCGTAGTTAGACTGGTTAAATATTTTGATATTTTTTTAGCCTTCTCAGCGTTTTGTTTTTTTACCCAAGGAAGCAACTGTTTTAATTCAAATGAAACATTTCCCTCTACTTTAAACACCCCTTCTTTGCTGTCATATGAGGCGTTATCTGCATTAATTTTCCAATCGACGCCTTGATTTATCAGCACCTGCCCCAACATTTTGACTGAAGAATAGGGTTTTTCAAGTAAAATAAAATGGTCTGAGCGTGTTGAAATAACTTTCTTTCGTAGATTTTTTTCTCGTTCATCGATACCCGTTAATGTGTTGGCTGATTGAGCCTGCTTTATGCCTATCACGTTACCCGAAGCAAACGCCGATTCTTGCTCAAAAAAAATATTTAAAGTTTGCCCTTGTAAAACCCACTCGGGTGATTGATACACAAAACCCTGTAACGCCTTGGCTACTTTTTGTTCGGTTAAAATCAGCAGCTCGATGTGTGGCATTAATTTTTTTTTATTTTGTACAAGCTCAATTTTACCCAAAAGGTAGGCCGTTTTTATAACATCAGTGTAGTTCATTTGATCAGCTGTAAAAAGCATGTCGGCCGAATCTGTGCGTTTTTCAAGCAAAAATTTAGGATGAAGTGTACCCGAAACACCGTTTAAAGCGACTACCTGTTTTAGCATCATATTCACTTTAATCTGTGGGGCTTTAACATGGCTTAAAATAAGTTGTCCCGCGCTATTCCATACTTTGGCCTCACCCCCTTTTTCAGCAATATATTCAGATTGCCCCATCGGTGCCCAAACGTAGGTGGTGGATACTTCCCATACTTTTTTCTGGTTCTCGTAGCCTGAAATGGTGTTGTTATTCATTTCAAACGTTTTTTCAGAGGCTTTGGAACTTGGTAAAAGCTTAGGTGGATTTAAATAGGCAAACAATGCCAAGCAAGCAACGGCAAGCCAAGCAGCGTAACCTACAAAATGCGGTTTAAATGTCATTGGTTAAACGAGAGTTACTTCCATATCGTAACCTAGTGAAGAACCTAATTTAACCTTGTAAAACTGTCCTGGTTTCAAATGGCTAAAAGGTGACATTAGCTTTAGACGTCCGTCCACATCTGGGGCTTCACGAAATGAACGACCCCAACCATCGCCTTCGTAAACCATGTCTACGGTTTCGCCTTTCCAGCTTCTGTGCAGTGATTTTAAAATGCCCTGCTGTTTTTTCATAATTTTGTTCATGCGCTTACGCACAGTGACCGAATCGATTTTATTTTCGAATCGGGCTGAGCGGGTTTCTTTTTCTTCTGAATAAGCAAAACAACCCACTTGAGCAAACTGAGTCTCTTCTAAAAAGTCGATTAATTCGTCTACATGATCCTCTGTTTCGCCCGGAAAGCCAGAAATAAAGGTTGTACGTAAGGCCAAATTAGGAATGGCCTGCTTCATCCACGAAATAATGGTTTGCAAATGTTTTTTGTCGTGGGCCCTATTCATGGCCTTTAAAAGGTCCGAATTAACATGCTGAATGGGCATATCAATGTAGGGGCATAAATTGGGCATAGCCACTAAGCTTTCTATCAGTTTTTCATTGACTCGTGAGGGAAAAATATACATAGGACGTATCCATTTAACAGGTAATTGACCCAATTCTTTCATTAAAATGTCTAAAGAAGGCTTTCCGTATAAATCTTCGCCCCAGCAGGTGGTGTCTTCAGCAATTACCAACAACTCTTGAGCACCAAATTGGATGTATTTTTCGGCCTCTTTTAATACCTGATCAATGGGCTTTGAGGTATGCACGCCTCGAATTTTAGGAATGGTGCAAAACGAACACCAGTTATTGCAACCCTCCGAAATTTTCAAATAGGCAAAATGAGAAGGAGTTAGCTTGGCATACGTGTAATTGCTTTGAGGCTGAAAGGTTTTTTGAAACACCAGTTTCATTAACTCGGTTTGTAATACATGCTCTTCTTGGGTGCTTAACCACAAGTCTACATCAGGGTACTTAGCCTCTAAATCGGGCTTTTTAAAACGGCTTACGTAACACCCAACCACGGCTACGTGTTTAATCAGGCCCTTTTTTTTACGTTCCACAAGCAACTCGATGTTGCGTTCAGTTTCTTCAATGGCCGATTGAATAAACGAACAGGTGGTTAACACGGTTACCTGTTCTTTTGATCCCTCAGGAACCAAGTTGAACCCGGTTTTTTGCAGGGCATCCACCATGTTTTCCGAATCAACCAAGCTTCGGGCACAGCCTAAAGAAATAATGCTAAAAGTAGGGGCTTTTGTAAGTGACATACTGGTGCTCGACAGTAGCTTTTTTTACATAGTTTTTCAAGTTTTTTAATAAACACTTGTTTATCAGGAAGCCCTTGTCAGATTAAAAAATTCAATTTATATTCCTTTCTGAATAAAGCAGAATTAATAATTAATTTTCGAATAAATTAATAACCAATTATAAAAGGAGCCTATTTGAAATGTCTTTACGTAGAGCAGGAAGAAATCTCCGTCCCTTAGCTAGCGCCTTTAATCAGCTTTCAAATCGTTTTAGTACTCAAAGAACAAGTCATATTCAAAGTACAAAACCCACCTCTGTTCAAGCTACCTCTAAAGTTGATCAGGTACAAAAAACAAAAAAAACACAAGAAACAACCCCAACTCAAGAAACTAAAACTGCAAAAAATTTAACCAAACAAGCTTTAGACTTGTTTGGAAAGTCCACTCAAAAAGCTTCAGATTCACTTAAGCGTTTTCAACAATTTCAATCACAGCAAGCCCAGTCTAATCCTTTTAAAGGGCAAAATAGCGGCCGACTGAGCTCGGTTTCTGGACAAGCTAAAACAGTGCTTTCTGGGCAACCCCGAGGGTTTCATACGTCTACGGCTGAAAGCAAAACGGTTGAAGTGAAAACACCGGTTAGTGCTAAAGATAGTTCATCTAAACTTACTGTAGCAGAAGCAGTTAAAAGTGGGCGCTACGTATCACCCTACGATTTAGAATGCCCCTTAGACTATATTGTGATTCACAACCGATCTAAAAACGCTTCCAATTATGCCATTCGGCAGCTTAAAGAAGTTTGGCCCAATTTAAAAATTATTCAAGTAGTTCAAGGTGATCGTGATCCTTTACCTGGTGCTGATTACTGTGTTCGAGTTAAAGACTGGAGCAGTATGAGTCACTTTAAATCTCAGTTTGATAGCTTAGCCGCAGAAGTGCCTGAGCTTAGAGCAAGCATGAAAGGAAATAAGGTAGGATTTTATAGCGTATGGTCAGCTCAGGCTGAAAGTGCCACTTGGGCCACCTCTGCACAAGAAGCCGGTTTCAAATGGATAGGTGCAAGCCCCGACAAAATGAAGGGTTTAGACAAAATCGAGTACAAAAAATTATGCCAAGAAAAAAAGATTCCTACAGCTGATTTTATAGAAATCAAGCCCCCTTCAGAATTTAGCAGTAAAGACGAAGCATTAAAAGCCATGGCAAAAAGCATGGTAGAGCTTTATAAAGCTTCTCCTGAACTGGCAGGAAAAGCCGTATTTGCAAAGCATAACGAGGGTGGCGGCGGAAGAGGTACTAAAAAAATTGCTGAAATGACTTATGAAAACGCCTTAGAAGCCGTTACAAAAATTGTTAATGAAACTGGCGGTAACCTAAATGGTGTGTACTTAGAGTTAGCTCTCGATTTAAAAGGGGCTCAGTTGTTTCAAATTGAAATAGAAACCGATAAAACTAGCATGGCACCCGGTGGACGCTTGGTTTGGTTTAACAAGGAAAACCAAAAAGTACTAGAAGTAGGCTTCAACGATGAAGCCATCTGTGAGCTTATCCCGAAAGAAATTTATGCAGCTTGCAAAGCCGCTTCTAAAGTTATTTTTGATGCCTCAGGTTATGATAGCCGTGGAACAAATGAAGCTTTAATTATTAAAGACAAAGACGGCAAATGGAGCTTCAAAATGCTTGAATTAAACAAGCGGATCCAGGTTGAAAACGAAGCTCTATCAGAACTCATTACCGATTCTAAAGGACGTCCTAAAAATCCTCCTGCAGAACAAGTGGCTAGGGCTTTTAACGTAAGCTCTCCTTCTGATACTGACTGGAAATGGAAAGGCGATAACATTGTTGTTCACTTACGTCTTTTATCTTCTGTAATCGCAGCCTCTGGATCTACGTATCCACTCGACACCGCAATAGACGGAGCCATTTACCCACAGGGAGCTAGAGTTCAGTTTGCTAAAGGGCCTGTATTTATGGATGCTGACCCTCAAATTGGTAGAGCCTTATTAACAGCACAAAATTGGAAAGAGATGTATGACAAGCTTTTAAATTTTTCAAAAGAGTTTCAGTTTTATGGATCTAATACTGAAAAATCAAATTATTTTGATTTTATTCGTAAATTAGCTAGCAACACAGCGTTTAGAAACAAACTGCTAGGCTGTAATCAAACCTTTGATGTACTTGCAGATGCACCTGTAGAAAAAGGCACAGTTCAAAAAGCTTTTGAAGCACTTAATTTTACAGCCACACCTTTGGTTATTCGTGGTTACCGCCCCAATGAAGGCGTTAAGGATCAACCTTATCCTACATTAAATCAAATTAAAGAATTTGAAAAATTCATGGACGAATTAACCTTCGAAAAAGCACCTGAAACACCTTTTTCAAAATTTTTAGAACATCAAGATTTTAAGCGTTATATAAAAGATTTAAAAGACACATTAGCCAATCATGGTGGAGGAACCGTGACCGTGTTTCCACGCGACGTGATGCAAGAGCTCGGAGATCAAGAATCAGCACTTATTCAAAAGGCTTCAGCAAAAATTGCTAGCATTTACTTTGCAGCTACAGGTATAGGTGTAGGCTATGAAACGGGCGGGGCTCAATTTCAAGCCGCTTTAATGCGAAAATTTTCTTGGATGCCTGTATTGTTATCAGGGTGCTTAAGCAATCTTCCGTCTCACTCGTTAACACGTTCGGCTTGGTTAAACGGACTTAATCTAAAAACCCCTGAGCAGCAAGATTTTTACTTTAAAACCATTGCAAGCAATGTGGCTAAACACTACGGCGTTTTAACCGGACTAAGCGACTTTTTACCTTGGTTTCCATATAATTTTCATGCCGGAAATCATCCTGAACAAGATGTCACTACAAAATTAATGTTAGACTCGAATTTGGGGGCCATGCCCACTTGGTCTTGGGATCCTCGATTTACCAAAGAACAATTTACATCGTGGGTTGATAGACAAATAAAGCTATTTGCTGATGCAGGCAAGCCTTTACCCTGGATTCGTATTAAAAATGCAGGTCAAAGCCCTGAATGGGATAGCGAAGGCATTGTAAACATGATTCAAGTTGTAAGACAGCGTTTTGCTGCACATGGATTAGAAGAACCTATTATTTATGTTCATAACCACGACTACGACGGAACAGCTGCGCACACGGCTGCAGAAACGTTTAAAGCCTGTCAAAAACTAAATTTTCCTTATTTGGTTATCGATTCGGCCCCACATGCCACTACTCATAATTCTAATAACATTTTAAGTTCAGCTCTGGTTATGACAAAAGAAGAAAAAGAAGCATTAAGCCGGTATAACCAAGGGGCTATTGTAACCAAATATTTAGCCTCACGATTTTTAAATGACAGAGCAACTAAACATGTTAAAGACCATGGATCCTATGCCGCAGGAGGTGCAACGGCCTCTAATTTAGCGAGTGCCTCTGAACTAAAACTACCCTATGCAGACATAGAAAAAGCGTTTGAAATTGCAAGATCTTTGTTTAATTTTGGAGTTCCTGTAACACCCTATATGGAATATTTAAAACAAATTGGTATTTCAATATTTTTAAACAAAGACATTCAGCCTAAAACAATTGAAGCGACCCGAGCCTTTATTGAAAAAGGCGGAAAGCTTAATTTAGCAGAATCAATTATTGAATCCCTTAGAGACTGGAAAACCTTGTTAGTTCGGCCAGCGATAGTTGTAAAACTTTTAGAAAACTTAGGCGTAGATCCCACTCCAAAACAAGAGAAAATAACTCCAAAACCTTTGGATATTGAAGCTTTAAAGAAAGAACTTCAAGCCAAACTACCCAATACTCGTGTTACCGAAAACGAGGTAGCTACAGTTATTGGTTTTGATAAAATTGGAGAGACATGCTTAGTTCACCAAGACAGTTCTAAACCTGATTCTGGAGCTAGAGATCTTACCCCGTTATTAGATAGCCCTCAGTTTGTACATAGCCAAACTAAAAAAGTAGGCGATACCTTTAAACTGGGCGACCAGAAAGTTACTGTTACCAAAATTCAGTCTACTGTAGGCACTGCGGTATCTGTTGACTATAGCTATTTAGGACACACCATCCCTACCATTGGTATTGACCCTTCTAAAGTAACGTCTACTACAGTTGAGGTCGATAGATTGGTTCAAGACTCGAAATTAGAGATGGGGTCTCCAATGCCGGGCAAACTTGAAAAACTTTTAGTAAAAGTAGGAGATAAAGTAAAAAAAGGTGAACCCATAGCTGTTATTTCAGCCATGAAAATGGAGCATTTGGTTAGAGCAAACCAAGACGGTACCATAGGCTATATTAATGACAAAAAAGTGAACCGCAATGTACAACAAGAGGAAGTAGTAGCTGCACTTAAAGCCTAAGAAAGTTCCCCAAGTTAGAAGTAATTGCTTTAGCGACCCCTTAAATGGGGTCGCTAAAGCTTAGTGTAGAAGGGCTAAGACTAAAAGTTTCTTGGCTAAATGTGTCTTTTTTAATGTAAGAAAATTTTAAAACAGTTACGTTATCGGTACTAGGGTTTCCATTGCCTAAGCCTTTTAAGGCTGCTGAGGCAATCTCGCTTGGGGTTTGGTTTTTGCCATGCAGGTAGGCAATTTGATGTACATTTAGATGTTCAATAACCCCATCACACACAAAATAAGCCACTACATCTGGATCGATATACGTTTTACTAATGACAGGCCGTAAAACCACAAGTCGTTGCTTGTCTTTGGTAACCCATTCATCGCCCAAACACGAAGGAACAGCGGTCCATCCGTTCGAATTATCGGGATGAATCACATAGTGGTCATTTCGCTTGGTCAATTTGGCACCTAAGGCATCCAAGCGTGCTTTTTCGTTACTGCCATCGGTTACCGCTTGAATAAACGACACCAATTCACCCGTAAATTCGCCTTCTTTGGAGCCAGGTTTCACAAGAACTATGGCACTATCGCCTGCAGACACATTGTACATAACGGCTTGATCACCCTCGTACATTACTACGCTGGCTACAAAGGTTGCCCCACCCATGAACCACTGCTTTTTATTTTTTTCATTGATCTCTTGTTGACTCAACTTAGAATCAAAAGTAGGAAAAATACGAGCTTCCTTTTTAGCTTTAAAGCACTCTTCATTGGTTTTGTGTAAGGCTTCGCTGATGGCTGCCGTTATAAGCACATCTCTATCGCTATCTTTGTTCCCCAAACTTTGATAATAAGCTTGGTTTAAAAACTCTTCTAAATAAATCGGAAACATCTTTACAGCATACTTAGCAACGTGATCACCACCATGTCCATCGCTGACCATGGGCAAGGTTACTTTACCAAATTTAGTATCCAAAAAAACTACTCCACTGGCGTCTTCTTGGTTGGATCGTCCGCCTTGTTTGGTTGATTCATCAAAATGAAATTTATCTATTTTTCCTGAAAAATGAGTACTAGCATTAGACGGCAATCGTTGTTTGGAAACTGATTGGGCAGATTTTAAGGTATACACGCCTCCGGCTTTTGAAAGCCCTTGTTCGCGGCAGATAGCCAAGTTGATTTCAAGCTGTTTTGCCGTTAAGCCTTCGCCTTTCTTACTGTAAACCAAGTCTTTTTCTGTCCATTTGCTTGACTCAGCCTCTTTGCCTTTTACTTCTACAAAAGGCCCCATGTCCACTTCAAGGGTAGCTGGCAACTCAGAAGCATGATCTACTTTTTGCCGCTTGGGTTTCCGCTCTTGGCCTCCTTCCACCTTCTCTGCTTTTCCTGATTTATCAGGTTTTTCTTGTTTTTCTGGCTTTTTAGATATAGCAACATGTGTCCCAAAAGCAGAGACATTACTTCGCTTAAGACCTGATTTTTGAGCGATAAATTTAAAAAAAAACATTACAGTTGCACAACCTCAGTTACTTCAGGAAACTCTTCCTTCAGTCGGTTTTCGATGCCAAATTTTAAGGTCATCGTTGAACTTGGACACGAACTGCAGGCTCCTTGCAAATGTAAGGTCACTACCCCATCTACAAAACCAATAAATTCGATGTCGCCTCCGTCCATTGCAATCGCTGGCCTTATTTCGTTGTCCAAAACATCTTGAATGCGACGCTCTAAGTCCGACAAGTCGGCGGCTGATTTTTGGGTTAACTCGAGATTAATGTAAGGCCCTTGAGTTTGTAATACGTTTTGAATTACATCGGTAATGGGTGAGGCTAAACTGGCCCAATCGGTGTCCATTGATTTACTAACAGACACAAAATTAGGGCCTACCATCACTCCGGTAATGCCTTGAATATCAAACAAGGCCTCGGGCAGTTTTGATCCTTTTGCTTTATCAAAATAGCTAAAATCAACCGTTCCCGATTGAATAATCATGCGATCTACCACAAACTTAAGCGTGTTTGGGTTAGGCGTTACTAAGGCTGAAATTGATACTTTTTCCATAAAAAACTCCTTTATGATTCGGTGGTTATGGGTTCTGTGCCCTCAAGCGCACCTTCTAAGGCACGCCAGACCAAGGTGGCGCACTTTACCCTTACCGGAAACTTTTTTACCCCTTCTAACACAGTCAACTTACCCAATCTGACTTCGTCTGGCTTGGCATCTTTCACCAACATGTTTAAAAAGGCCTCTTTTACTGCCACAGCATCTTGTACCTGTTTTCCTTTTAAATAACTGGCCATTAACGAGCCGCTTGATTTTGAAATGGCGCATCCGTTGCCATGAAAGGCAATGTCTTGAATGCTGTCATTTTCTACCTTTACATATACCCAAAAATCGTCACCGCATAACGGATTAACCCCATGACACTTGTGTGTGGCCTCGGGTAATTCTTTAAATCCTCGAGGGTTTTTATTGTGTTCTAGAATCATGTCTTGGTACAAACGGTCTATTGCACTCATGCAAATATCTCCTCCACCTTTTTTAAGCCCTCCAACAAGGCGTTTACGTCGTCGGGTGTGTTATATACCCCAAAAGACGCGCGGGCCGTTGCAGGCACTTTAAAACGTCTCATAAGGGGTTGTGCGCAGTGGTGTCCGGCCCGAATAGCAATGTTTAATGAATCCAGTACGGTTCCAAGATCATGAGGGTGGGTAATATCCCAAACAAATGAAATCACGCCTGCTTTTTGAGGGGACTCTCCAATAATTTTAATAGAAGGAAACTGGGCTTTAATTTGCTCAGTCGCGTAAGTTAATAAGCTATGCTCGTGCTGTGCAATTGCTTCAATAGATTGATCTAAAATCCAATCAATGGCAGCCCCAAAACCAATCGCTTCTGCAATGGCCGGCGTACCCGCTTCAAACTTATAAGGGGCTTTGGTCCAGGTAGCAGATGACAATGTCACTGAATCGATCATTCCTCCACCTAGCTGGTAAGGGGGTAGTTTTTGTTGCCATTCAGGAGTTAAAAACAAAGCGCCTATGCCCGTAGGCCCGTACATTTTATGGGCTGAAAACACAAAGGCATCGCAACCCAATTGGGTGATGTTTACCGGGGTATGAGCCACCGATTGGGCGGCATCAATAAGGGTAAAGGCCCCTACTTTTTTGGCTTTTTCGATAATGGATTGAATAGGATTAATGGTGCCCAAAACATTGGACACATGAGTCAAGGCCACTACTGCCGTTGACTCGTTAATGTAAACCTCAATATCGTCGTTATTAAGCTCACCTGAATCGGTAATTGAAATAACTTTTAAAGCTGCACCTGTTTTTTGAGACAGGCGTAACCAGGGTAAAAAATTTGAGTGATGCTCCATTTCTGATACCACGATGGTTTGATTGGGTTTAACAATAGTTTCGAGACCGTAAGCCACTAAATTGATGCCTTCTGTAGTACCTCGAACAAACTGCATGGTTGATGAACTAGGTGCACCAATAAACGAAGCTAATTTAGCTCGAACCCCATCAAATAACTCGGTAGCTTCTTGGCTTTGCGTGTACACACCACGGTGAATGTTGGCGTAATGATCCGAATAAAACCGAGTGAGGGCCTCAATAACAACGGCTGGTTTTTGAGTCGACACTCCGCTATCAAGATACACCCACTGCGGATGGGCTAAAAAAATAGGGAACTGCTGTTTAATGGTTGCTAGGTTAATCATGAGTGTTGAAAATATCCTTTAACCTGAGCCTCAAGGTTGTCTTTGATTGAATCTAGGGTGATGTAATCTAAAATTTCTTCTGCAAACCCAAATAACAACAACGATCGAGCTTCTTCAGGCGATAAACCACGGGTACTTAAGTAATGCAACTGATCTGCATCTAGCTGACCTACGTTGGCTCCATGAGTACACTTTACATCGTCAGCAAAAATTTTTAATTGAGGTCTTACCAAGGCCCGTGCTTGATCAGACAATAGCAGACTATTGCTTAACTGCCCTGAATCAGTTTTTTGGGCGGCTTGGTGCACAAAAACAAGGCCATTAAATTCATTGATGGCTTGGTCAGAGATGATATTTTTGAACAACTGAGTACTGGTGCTAGATCCAATTTGATGGTCCATGTAGGTATGAGTGTGGGTATGAGATTGACCGTTTAATAAGGCCAAGCCGCCCAACTGCAAATTGGCATTTTCGCCTACTACGTTCACACGCACATCACGCCGGGTTCTAAATCCCCCGGTTGAAAACCATACGGCTTTCACCTCAGCTTCTTGACGAACTGTAATACGAATATTATCAAATCTGAGGGTGTTTTCAGCACTATCGTTTTGAATCACATACAAGGTTAACTTGGCTTTTTCATCCACTGTAAAATTAAATACCGAGTTATTTAAGACTTGGCTAAGCGTAGACTGATTAATTACAAACACCAGCTCTGATTCTGCCTGTAAATGCACGTTCACACAGGTAAACGCTGCCGACTGAGACGATGAAACATTTAAACACTCTAGGGGCTGAGTTACTTTTTTATGAGCATCAACCGTAACAGACACTAGGTCATTGGGTGCCGCTAAACACAAACCCACCATAGGGTTATGGTCGTGAAGCAAGGTATGAAAAGGCAAGGCAGATTCTTTGCTAAGTGACACGCCACCTGGCAAACCATGAACCGATTGTAAATAACCGTTTTTAATAGGTAACACGCAATGGCCTTTAAATTGGTGTTTAGGGGTATCCGCCTCATCGGTAGGTAAAGGTAAATGAAACGTTTTTTCGTCTGAATCCTGCCAATCGATGTATTTCCAAAATTCATTACGAGGATTCGGCACCCCAATTTTTTGGAAACTTTCTAAGCATTTTTGTTTAAACTGAACTATTTCACTAGAAAGACCAACAGGATATTCAAAATGAATAGTTTGAAGGTCTTTTAATGACACACCTTTGGTTATTGCTGACATTAAACTTATCCTCTCACTGTATCCACTAGCCAATCGTAACCTTTTTCTTCAAGCTCGAAGGCTAGGTTTTTGTCACCCGATTTTACGATGCGCCCATCCACCACAACGTGTACAAAATCAGGCACAATATAGTTTAACAAGCGTTGATAATGGGTAACCAAAACTACTGCATTCGTTGGTTTTCTAAAGGCATTTACGGCTTTAGATACGATGCGCAACGCATCAATATCTAGCCCCGAATCGGTTTCGTCTAAAAAGGCTACTTTAGGATCCAGCACCAACATTTGCAAAATTTCGTTACGTTTTTTTTCGCCACCCGAAAACCCATGGTTTACCGAACGCTCTAAAAATTCTTCATCCATTTCAACCAGTTTTAATTTTTTCTTTACAATATCTTCAAATTCCATAGGATCTACTTCTTCAAGGCCTTGATATTTTCGTTTGGCATTGTAAGCCATCCGCAAAAAACCAGCGTTATGAACACCCGGAATTTCAATCGGATATTGAAACGCTAAAAACAAACCTTTTAAGGCACGCTCGTAAGGATCCAGCTCTAATAACGATTCGCCTTCAAGCAAAACGTCACCCCCAGTTACTTGGTAATCGGGGTGCCCAGTAATAATTTTTGACAAAGTACTTTTACCCGATCCGTTGGGGCCCATGATGGCATGAATTTCGCCAGGTTTTACCTCTAAATTAATGCCCTTTAAAATAGGGTTGTCATCGATACTAGCTTGAATATTTTGAATGCTTAACATAAACATGCTGTCCTTTCTGTTTTAACCTACTGAATTTTCTAGTTTTAAACCCAACAACTTGGTGGCTTCTACTGCAAATTCGGTGGGAAGCTCTTTAAATACATCTTTGCAAAATCCGTTAATAATGGTAGCCATTGCGTCTTCCATTTCAATGCCTCGCTGCTGAAAATAAAACAGCTGATCTTGAGAAATTTTTACAGTCGTCGCTTCATGACCCAAGCTAGAACTTGCATTTCTAACATCAATATACGGAAACGTATTGGCCGAACATTGATCGCCGATTAACATCGAATCACATTGGGTAAAGTTGTTGGCCCCTGTGGCTGATTTATTCATTTGTACCAGCCCTCGGTAGGTATTGTGCGATTGTCCGGCTGAAATACCCTTAGACACGATAGTACTTCGGGTGTTTTTACCGATATGAATCATCTTGGTGCCGGTATCGGCTTGTTGAAAATGATTGGTTAATGCCACCGAATAAAATTCACCAATCGATTCATCGCCAATTAAAATGCAGCTGGGATATTTCCAAGTAATAGCCGAACCTGTTTCAATTTGAGTCCATGAAATTTTTGATTTTTTACCCAAACATTTACCGCGTTTGGTTACAAAATTATAAATGCCGCCCTTCCCTGTTTTAGGGTCACCTGCAAACCAATTTTGTACGGTCGAATATTTAATTTCTGCCCCATCTAAAGCCACCAATTCTACAACAGCAGCATGCAATTGGTTCGTGTCAAATTTAGGGGCCGTACACCCTTCTAAGTAACTAACATAGCTGTTTTCTTCACACACAATTAAAGTACGCTCAAACTGCCCCGATTCTTCGGTATTAATTCGAAAATAAGTCGATAATTCCATGGGTGAAATGGTGTTTTTAGGCACATACACAAACGACCCATCGCTAAATACAGCCGCATTTAAGGCGGCATAAAAATTATCGGTGTGTGGCACAACCGATCCCAAATATTTTTTTACCAAATCGGGGTATTCATGAACCGCCTCTGAAAGCGGACAAAAGACTACGCCTGCTTCTAGCAATTTCTTCTTGTAGGTAGTGGCCACAGACACACTGTCAAAAATAGCATCTACAGCCACGTTCGCCAGCTTTTTTTGCTCTGATAAAGGGATCCCCAATTTTTCAAAGGTTTTTACCAGTTCAGGATCCACCTCATCCATACTGTTTAACTGTTTTTTGGTTTTTGGAGCGGCGTAATAGTGGATGTCTTGAAAATCAATCGGGGGATAACTCACATTAGGCCACACAGGTTCTTGTAAGGTTTGCCAATGTCTGAAGGCTTTTAGTCTAAATTCAAGCATAAATTCAGGTTCATTTTTAAAACTTGAAATGCTGCGTATAACGTCCTCATTTAGCCCTTTTGAAAGCACATCTGATTCAATATCGGTAGTAAAGCCGTATTTATATTCTTGCTCTGTAAATTCTTGTAAAATATCCTGGCTCATTGGGCTAACTCCTTTTCTTTCACAATATCTGCAATTTTTACTCCGTCAAAAAGCAAATCTATTTGGCTTTGAATAGTTGAAAAAACCGATCTTAAACGACACTCATGGGTTAAAGAACACAACTCTTTATTAGATAAACAATCCGAAAGCCGTGTTGGGCCATCGATAATATCGATTACTGTTTTAAGGCTAATATGACTAGCCGACTGCTGCAACAAAACCCCACCGTTTTTTCCTTGACGGGTTTGTAAAACACCCGCTTTTGATAAAACTTGAACAAGTTTTGACAAATTATGGTATGGCACCCTCAATTTTTGTGATAACTGAGGCATAGTAACAGGCTGTTCTTGACTTGCCAAATGAACTACTACACGCAAGGCAAAATCGGTTGATTTGGTTAACTTCATAAAAACTAAAACCTCTTAAACAAGTAAAACTAGGGGTTAGTATACTTGTTTAGAAATAAAGTTTCAAATTCCAATAAAAAGTATTACACTTGCAAAGTCTTAAAAAAACATTTTTTATGTGGAGGTTCCTAATGATCGGAACAACAGAATTAATCGTTATTGTATTAGTCGTTTTTATTTTATTCGGCTCATCGTCTATTCCTAAATTGGCACGCTCTATTGGCCAAGCTAAGTCGGAGTTTGAAAAAGGCATTAAAGAAGGTAAAAAAGACGCAGACGAAAAAGAAGAAAAAGAAAAAACTCTAAACTCTGAACCCAAAGCCTAGGGCCATTAAATGAGTTCAAAAGGGCTTTTAGTAGGCTTACTTTTTTGTTTTGCAACGGTGACTTATGCTGAAGATTTTGTACCGAACCAGCTTTTGGTAGTACCCAAATCTTCAGGTACAGTTTCAATTCAATCTGGAAGAGGCCCACTTGAAGCCCTTTGTAAAAGCTTAGACCTTAAAGCCAGCGTAGCTACTAAAAGCATTCCTGTTCGAATGAATGCAAAAAAGGGGCTAAGTGCTCAAGACACTCAGGGCCCTGACCGTATTTACACGCTTAACTTTACAAATCTTGATGACACACAAAAAGCTTTGCTTGAGCTTAAAAAATCACCCCAAATTGCTCATGTACAGCCCAACTATATTTATAAAGCAAGTTTCATTCCAAACGATCCATTTTACAGTAGCGATCAAACCTATTTTAGCGATCTAGGTATTCCTAGTGCATGGGATATTACCAGTGGCAATTCAAATACCGTTGTAGGAGTTATTGACTCAGGTTTATACACCTCACATAACGATATAGCGACCAACGTATGGACCAACCCCAAAGAAACCTTAAACGGAATCGACGACGATGGTAACGGTTTGGTGGACGATATCAATGGTTGGAACTTTGCCTCATCCAATTCTAATTTAACAGACACCGTAGGCCATGGAAGCCACGTTAGCGGCACTATTGCTGCAAAAACAAACAACAACTTGGGTATAGCAGGTGTTGCTCCCAACTGCAAAATAATGGTTTTGAAAGTAGGCGAAAGCAGCACTTTTTTAACTTCAACGATTGTTGAAGCTCTGCAGTATGCCATGGATCATAAAGCTGCTGTTGTAAATATGAGCCTAGGTGGAGCGGCCACTGATAATTTATTTCATCAAAAAGTTATAGAAGTTGCCAATCAAAATATCGCTTTAATTGCGGCTGCGGGAAATGAATCTGTGAATGTAGATACTCAAGGTGTGATACCTGCCTCTTACCCAGAAGTTATAGCTGTATCTGCCACTACACAACCGGGCACATTTGATTCTCGGTATAGCAATTTTGGCCCTTCTATAAGCCTGGCAGCACCTGGTACCAGTATTCGCTCACTGTCTACCGTTCAAAACGACTTTAAACTAGATAGCGGAACCTCGATGGCCGCTCCTCATGTTAGTGGTATAGCAGCCTTACTTAAAAGCAAAGCACCCTCATTAACCAACAGTGCCTTAAAAACAGCTCTTACCAGCACCGCTACCGATAAGGGTACTGCAGGCAAAGATAATTTTTATGGTTACGGCATTCCTAACGCGTTATTAGCTTTGCAGTCTATTTCCGACTCTGTGCCACCTACCATTACCCATACGGCCATCACCACTAAAAATGCCTCTCAATCGGTTCTAGTAACCGCTACCATTACCGATAATTTTAATGCCCCAATAACGGCTACTTTGTATTACAGATCGTTGTACAACAGCACCCCCAGATCGAACTGGACCAGCGTTTCCATGAGCAAAGGCAGCGGCAATTCGTATTCAGCTACCATTCCGGCTGTACTGCCTGGCAATACTGTTCAATATTACTTAAAAGCGGTAGATGAACAACTAAACTCTCGTGTGTTTCCTTCAACAGCCCCCACTACCCCTTTGTCGTTTGCCTTAACCGATAATGTAGCTCCAACCATTACCTTTTTAACCCAAGATAACGACTACTTTTCAAAAACAAGTCCTTTAATTGCACTTGTTACCGACAATGTATCGGTTGCAACAAACTCGATTACGGTTTATTTAACCCAAAACAATGTTACTACCTCTTACGTTTATCCAAACTCCATTTTGTCACTTTCAGGTTCAAAACTTAGTGTTAATTTATCAAGTCTCTCGCTTGATTCATCTGGCCTCATCTTTAAAGTCAGTCTAAAAGATATCTACAACCAAGCTACAACGGCTCAGGTAACTTTAAAACAATCCAATCAACTTGATTTAGCCGATATTAACTCAGCCATTAAAGGCATTTTAAATGCCCCAAACCCTTTTGACCCGTATCAAGAACCTACGTATTTGTGTTATCAACTGACGGTGGATGCCGCAGTAACCCATAGTATTTATTCGCTAAAACTAAGTAAAGTGTTTCAAAGCACAATAAACGACACGGCCGGATACCACGAAGTACGCTGGGATGGACGAGATTTAAGCGGAAACATTGTGTCAAACGGAGTATATATTTGGGTACTCGAAGCCGAAGCCCAAGGTAAAAAAATTGTTAGAAAACACAAAATTGCAGTTTTAAAACGTTAAACTTAGGTTTCTTGATTAAGTGGTTTTGTATCCGAGCGCACCAAAGCACTGTAGGCTTCATCTTCACTGGTATCCATAGATCTTGAGGTATCCAGATCTTTTTGAGACTTCTCAGTATAAAATGCCATCATACTAAAGTTATCCGTAGCGCCCCTTTCAAGGGCTGCTTTAGTAGCCAATTCAAGAAACTCTGAAGTGGTTTTAGCTTTTACAGCTAAAGATCCAAGCTCTGTAGGTGAAAGCACATCCAAAATGCCATCTGAAGAAAAAATAAATGGATACTTGCCTGAAGAAAAAAAAGTAACAAAGGCTGAATCAGGTAAATACGACTTGATTGGCACGGTCTTCAATAAAATGCCCTCGTTAATATGAAAATTACCCAAAGCAGCCGTCAACAATAATGAACCTTCTGTTCTGAAAGGCCCCTTTCCGTCAATTTGTTTAAGTACCCCGCCTCGCTTTTCAAGATCGGCTACAGCCTCTTTGCTTTTAACGTTATGGTCTTGGGTCAATCGTTGGGCATCATCTAAAGTTATCGCATGTGAATCCCCCAAATTACCTATAAACAAACCTATCCCTTCCATCCAAAATGCCATCAAAAAGGTGGTTCCGCTGGTGTTTTTTCTTCGCAGGGCTTCTTCTTTTAAAGAAGCATCCACCTTTAACACAAGATTCTGAATAAATTTAATAATTGCCGCATGTTGCCCTATACTATTCATCTGTTTAAAGGTTGTTTTTTCCATCTTTTGAGGCAAACCTGTTTCCATCGCTCTTGAAAATGCCACTCTAAATCTGTCTACATACCAGGCCCCTCCGTGCCCATCGTATAAAGTGGCTAAATCACAGGGTATTCCCCACCATTTAAACGAACTTGTCTGAACCCTGTCTTCCATTGTTTTACGAGGATTTAAATTGTCGTAGGTAGCCCAACTTACCTTTAGGAATGTTCCTTTAAAAAAGCTTGATTTAAATTGTTGGGTATAAAATGGCCTAGCTATAGATTTGGAAGCGACTTGTTTGTGCATCAAAAAATCATACGGGGTTCCTAATCACCCGTCAAAGTGTTACAGTGACATTTCAATAAAAGGGAGAAGTTGAACTGTTATTTCACTTTTTAGGAGGCCCTTCATTGATTCTAAAAACACTTGCTGTTGTCCATCCAACATTCACGGATGTACAGTTATCTTCGATTCTACAAGTTAAACTTTTAAGCCAAAATGAAGCCACTACCCTACTTAAAAAACATAACTATCCTAACGCCAATTCTGAGCTTATTGAAAAAACTATAAAGCTGCTTTTTGAAGGTGAAATGGGGGTTTTTCAGATTGGAAATTACTTGTGCCAATATCCCTTAAACCCTGAAAAAAGCCCATCCCTTTTAGGCGCTGGAAACTATGGCAGTGTTCATAGTGTAAAGCGTATTCAGCTGGTTCCTGATTCGAGCCAAAGCAATGCCTTCAGCTGGGGAGATAGTTCACTTGAAACTAACGATGACGATACGGTTGTTCAAAAAAATACTCCAAATAGTCCTAAGCAATCTACTACTCATTGCTCTGATTTTAAGCCCGAGACGATTGTTATAAAGCTTTGTAAAGATAGTCTGCAAGCTAGGAATGGTGCTGAAAATGAATTTGAAATAATGAAGTCAATGCAAATCAAAACGGGTGAACAACACAGCAATGTAGCCACTTTACTTTTTGGGGCCGAAATTAACTCAAACCTAGTGCTTGGACTACCTCTTGCTAAGTACGGATCCTTAGACAAATATCACCTAAATACAGAGTTTTCTAAAACATTAGCTACACTTGGATACGCTCAAGAACAATTTTTAGCCTCAATCGCCTATCAAAGCCTGCTTGCCTTAGACCACGTACACAGTAAAAATGTTGTTCATAGAGACCTCAAACCTCAAAATATATTGATTGCAAGCAACGGTATTAAGCTGTCCGACTTTGGCCTTTCGGCTCAAAAAGACAATAAAAAAGCCTTAAAAGTAATTGAAGGCACACCCTTTTTTATGGCCCCAGAGGTATGGAAAGGTAAAGAAGCGGGATTTCCCTCAGATTTGTGGTCATTGGGGGTTGCCTTATTTAAATTATGCTACGGAGCCTACCCTTTTGATTTAGATAAAACACTTCAAAACGTTTCTAGGAACGAAACCAATACCTATGATGATGTTGCGGATGCAGTGCTTTCAAACAACAATTTTGAGGGTTTATTTCAAACGGATCCTAAAGCCTGGGAAGCCATTCGTACGTGTATTAAGGTTATGAATTTTTCAGATCAAGCAAGCTGTGAGAGCCAATTGCCCTATATAAAAGCTTGTTTTGACTCTCAAACCTGGAAAAAGATGGATACAGCAGAAAAAGATGGTGCAGAGCCTCTAGAACTCGTTTCAATTGCCCAAAAGTGCGAAACGATACCTTTAAATTGGACTCGCTTCTTAGACATTTTTAACACTACTCAATCTAAAAAAATAACTGAGGATGAGAAAAAAATACGTTTAATTCAATGGGTTACATTTACAGAAAATTTTTCTATGCTTTTAGGTGCCATGTTAAAAGACGATCCTTTAAAAAGAGCCCCAATAAAAACGCCTCAAACTGTTCAAGCCTTCACCCGTAGAAGAACGCTCTCAACGGCAGATAGTGACCCAGCTTCAAATGCTTTACAAACCTCGTCCATTGGCTTACTTGATTTTCCACTTTTTAAAAGCTCGATGCCTTCAAACCATGGAAAATTTTGGACTAGCTGTTTTGAAGCACTTTCTAAATCTAAACAAAAGGCCCCTACTTCAGAATCTAAAGAGGAGCAAAATGCTTCTTCAAGTGTAGTGGACACTATTCCTAGCTGTTACACAGATACTGCTTTATTTACCTTTTCTAATCAAAGTCAATCCCACCGTGTACACTCACCATTTTCAGCCAAGGGACCTACTGGGACCATTGTTAAAAATAAAGACTAAACGGTTAAAACAAAAAAACCTTTTTGACTAAACGCATTGCCCAAAAAGTTGGGGCCTTGTAAAATTTTATAGCCTTGTGCGGTACACAAACGCTTAAAATCAGAAATGGTAATCACCCTAATATTGGGGGTGTTGTACCACTCAAATGGAAGTTCTTTTGTACGAGGTGAATGCCCAGTAAAAAATAGCTGGGCCCTAATTTTCCAGTAACCAAAATTTGGAAAGGTTACGATGGCCTTTTTCCCTACCCTCAGCATTTCATTAATAACTACCAAAGGGTTATGAATTTCTTGTAAGGTTTGGCTTAAAATTACATAGTCATAGGCTTTATCCGAAAACTCGAACAAGGCTTCTTCAATATTGCCTTGATACACTGGTATGCCCTTTTGAACACAGGAGGCAATGTTTTCAAATTCAATTTCAACCCCAAAATCTTGAATCTGTTTATGCTGTTTTAAGTACGACAAAAGGGTTCCGTCTCCACAGCCCAAATCAAGTACTTTTGTTTTGGGTTCAACAGCACTTAAAATAACATCATAAAGCGCGTTCATTAGCTAGCCTCACTCATTAAAAAATTACGGGTTACTTTTCCTAAATGAGCATGATCAATTAAAAAAGCATCGTGTCCTGAATCTGAGTTAATTTCACAGTAAGTAACTTGTTTGTTTAATTTCATGAGGGCTTTAACAATCGCCTTGCTTTCTTTAGGCGTATACAGCCAATCAGAGGTAATCGACACCACCATCATTTTACTTTGAATGCGTTCAAAGGCTGATTCTAAAGAGCCATATTTTTTTTCAAGATCAAAATAACTGATCGCTTTGGTTAAATAGACATAGCTGTTGGCGTCAAAACGGCTGCCAAATTTGTTCCCTTGATAAACCAAATAACTTTCTACCTGAAAATCGGTAGAAAAATCGTAACCATAGTCATCTTTTTTTTGCAGTTTACGGCCAAATTTATAGTCCATCGATTCTTCAGATAAATAGGTAATATGCCCTATCATTCGGGCTATGGCCAAGCCATTTTCAGGCTGGTTAGGCTGATCGTAATAGTGGCCTTTGTTGTAATTGGGATCCGAAATAATGGCATTACGTCCGACAGCATCAAAAGCCAAGGCTTGAGGTGACAAACGTGAAGTTGTGGCAATGGGAATACAGCGTTTTACTTTACTTGGAAATTGTATGGCCCACTCAAGCGCTTGCATACCACCCATTGAGCCCCCAATGACCGCATGAAGCGACTCAATACCCAACCAATGAATAAGGGCTTCTTGTGCATTTACCATGTCACCAATGGTCATTATTGGAAAAGTTAGTCCATAGGGTTTTTGCGTTTTTGGGTCAATCGATTGAGGGCCAGTGGAACCTTTACAACCACCAAGAACATTAGAACAAATCACAAAAAATTGATTCGTATCAATGGCCTTGCCTGGCCCTACAAAACTGTCCCACCACCCCACATAAGTGGGATCTTTTAAATCAACCCCACTTACATGGGCATCGCCTGACAAGGCATGGCATATCAGTACCGCATTGCTTTTTGAATCGTTTAAGGTGCCATACGTTTCGTACTGAAGAGTAATAGGACCTATTTTTTGCCCACTTTCTAAAACCAACTCGTTGGGTGGAAAAAAATCGGTAAAATGTTGGGGAGAGGTATGTAAAACTGTCATAATTTAGGTATAAAATGGAGCGGGAGACCGGGTTCGAACCGGCGGCCTCAAGCTTGGAAGGCTAGTGCTCTACCAACTGAGCTACTCCCGCTTATAACCAAGCAAGCACAGTATAGGTTTTCTGTGCAAAATAGTCTAGAGCCCAAGAGCTGTGTTATACTTGTTTTAATTTTGAACACAAAATTCAGGAGGTTATTTTTTAACATGAGAACGTCAAACCCGATTCTTTCAGACAATGTCTTTTTAAATCAGCCCCGCACCTATTCATCATCAGAGGCCATGACCATTCAAGGTACAGTCAATAAAACCTTTATCCTTTTAGCTTTGGTTTTGGTAGGTGGATTTTTTACTTGGACCAAGGTAGCACAAGCGGGTCCTCAAGCCGCCATGGGTTTCACAATTGGCGGAGCCATTGTTGGGTTTATTTTTTCACTTATTACCCTTTTCAAAAAAGAATCATCGGGCATTACAGCCCCCATTTATTCGTTAGCTCAGGGTGTATTTTTAGGGGGTATTTCAGCTGTATTTGAAGCCAGCTATCCAGGAGTTGTTAGTCAAGCCGTGGGCTTAACGTTTGCTACATTATTTTGCCTTTTAGGGGCTTATAAATCAGGCCTTATTAAGGTTACCGAAAACTTTAAAATGGGTGTTTTTGCAGCCACAGGGGGTATAGCCTTGTTTTACTTTGTAACATTTATTTTGAGTTTATTTGGCATTCAAACCTCGTTATTGAATGGGTCTGGCATATTTAGCATTGGCATAAGCCTTTTTGTGGTGGGTATCGCGGCCTTAAATTTAGTACTTGATTTTGATTTTATAGAACATGGTTCACACAATGGTGCACCTAAATACATGGAATGGTTTGCCGCTTTTGGCTTGATGGTAACCCTGATTTGGCTTTATGTAGAAATTTTACGCCTATTGGTTAAATTGCGAGGTCGCCGAGATTAAAAATGTATCTTGCAAAAAATATAAGTCGCTTAACGGGTATCCTTTCACGGCTACCTCTGCCCAAATTTCTTAGAGCCTTTGTTTTCAAGCGCTATGCAGCTTTGTTTGGTGTTAATTTAACTGAAATTGAAAAGCCTTTAAAAGAGTACTCAACCCTAGACTCTTTTTTTACAAGAGGGCTGCAGTCTAAATTTAGACCTATTCATTCTGATCCTCTTCAAGTGGTATCACCTTGTGATGGATTTATTCAAGAATTTGGTTTTTTAAAAGACAAGCAACTTATTCAAGCCAAGGGCAGCCATTATGCATTGCGTGACTTTTTACCTACCCCGTTTCATTCACATTTTAACGAGGGCTTTTTTGTAACCTTGTATTTGTCACCCAAAGATTGCCATAGGGTGTTTGCACCTTGCTCATTCGAAGTAACAGGATCTGTTCATATACCCGGAAAATTGTACCCTGTGAAACAATCGTATATAAAATCGGTTCCCAATTTATACGTTCAAAACGAACGCTTGATCACTTTAGCGCAAACCCGCACTTTTAAGTGTGCAGTTGCCTTAGTAGGGGCTTTAAACGTGGGCTCAATAGAGGCACAATATGACAGATCTATACAAACCAACACCCCTCAGGCAAACCTCAACGATATCTCTTATCCAAGTCCTATTTCTGTTCAAAAAGGGGACTGGACCCATACCTTTCATTTAGGTTCAACTGTAGTGTTGTTGTTTCCTGCTGAAATTGTTAAGTCGCATTCATTAAGTAACAAAACTATTCGCTATGGAGAACCCCTGTTTACCTTGCATGAGCGTTTCGCTTAAAAAACAAATCACTCAGTTTGCCCTAAATACTTTAGGGTTTGATGATTGCCGGTTTACCTCTCCCTTTTTGAGTCATGAACTAAACGATTACAGACAAATGATTGCTGAAAAAACCTTGGGTGATATGGGCTATTTAGAGCGTCATCTACCCTTCAAAGAAAACCCAAACCTCGTTTTAGACCAAGTAAAATCGGCGATTGTACTTATAAAATCGTACAAGAACACCGTTCAAAAACACCTGGAAGGGTCCGCCAAAATTGCCCGCTATGCTGTTGGAACCGATTACCATATCGTGATTGACGACAAATTAAAGCAATTGGAAGCATTTTTAAAAGAAAAATCTCCCAATAGTACTTTTTACCGAGGGGTAGACAGTCGCCCTATTGCTGAAAGATCTTTAGCTCTAAAAGCAGGGATTGGATTTAAAGGCAAAAACAGCATGGTTATAAAGCCCAAATTAGGCTCGTATTTTTTTATAGGAATATTGTTCACTACAGAAGTTTTTGAAACAGATCCCCCTTTTATAGGAACTTGCGGTAGCTGTACACGCTGTATTGAAGCCTGCCCCACAGGGGCCATTTTATCTACTGGAGGCTTTGTTCAAAACAAATGCATCAGCTACACCACCATTGAACAAAAATTGGCGTTAACGCCCCAACAAAAGGCGTCTAGCGAAGGCTGGCTCTTTGGCTGCGACATTTGCCAAGAAGTATGTCCTTTTAATCATGCAAATATACCCTTAACTGATTGGGAGGCTTTTAAACCCCAAAACGGTGTAGGATTTTCTTTTTTTAAAAATCACCCCACCCTTGAAGAAAAAGATATTCCTAAAAACACAGCTTTGTACCGATCTCGACACCGCATCATTCAAAACCATGGGACTGTTACCCTGTAAATAAGTGATCAACAAAACGAGAGTTTTACATTATACTCTGGTTTCAAAAGGGGGATTACACACAGCAGGAGCAGCAGAATGGGAATCTCACCAATAGCCGGAAATGCAGGAAAAGCAGCCCCGCTACCCCCCCCTCAAAACAATGCCAATCAAATAGTAAAAGAACAAATAGATCAGCTTATTAATTTAGGTTTTTTTGGCAAAAAAAATGCCCCCAAAATGATGAGCAAAATGCCCCACCATCCTGTTGTGCCAAAACAGGCCCAAATGAACCTATTGCTGCATGCCTATGTTGCGAATGTGGTTAAGGCCATTAAAACTGATAAAACCAAAAAGGCCGATAAAACCCACAAAGAAGAGCTGGACGAGGTTTTTAAAGGTATGGAAGAGTGTTTAGATGAAATTTCTAAGATACCTTTACCCGTTAAAAACAACCAGTTTCATCCTTCGGATCATTTAGACATTTTTTTAACCAATGCAGAAGAACAGTTTGAAGAACTCAAAAAACATAATGCCTCCGACGAATTGCTACAGGAATATCTTTTTAGAATGTACGACTTATTGTCTTCCCCAAAATACAACCAGGGTGAGTTTTTAGTTTTAGAACATTTGTTTAAAATACAAAAAGGTGTTCGCGCTTCGTATTTCAAAGCTGAGCTGATGTTTAACTACGTAGTCGAGCTTGTTTATATTTACACCAAAGATACCGAAATGGATATTTTGCGACCGTTTAAAGCCATTAAAGATTCTTTAGTTCCCTTTAGCGATGGGTTGCCAGATATTGAACTTAAACTAAATACCCTAGATGACCAATACAAAGAACAATTGTTAAGCAAAATTGTGTATTGGTGTGAAGAGTTTCCTTTTAGTTCGGTTTTACCCGTTTTTTTTGGAAACAAAGGTAAAGCCATTTTAAAGCAATGGGCTACCCAATTTTGGCTAAAAGATGAAACTCAACACAGCAAAATAAGTATTTTAAAAAGAGTCTTTAAGCTTTAAAAAATAAGGTACAATAAAAGAAACTTTCAAAAAGAGGTAATTTTATGACTGAATCAATGCCCTTTGATCCCAATGCCATCGGCCAAAAGCACCTTGGTATCTTTGGTTTACCATTTACCGTTGAAGATGCCCAAACTGTAGTACTGCCCGTACCGTGGGAAGTAACCACCAGTTACGGTGGCGGAACGGCTCAGGGCCCCCAAGCCATTTTAGATGCGTCGTACCAAGTTGATTTGTATCACCCAGATTTTGCCAATGCTTGGGAAACTGGCTTAGCTATGGCCCCCATTTCTGAGTATTGGGTAGAAAAAAATGCCGCATTAAAGCCCAAAGCGCAACAGATTATTGAGGCCCTTGAAGAAGGACAAAATATCGAAGAAAACGAAAGTCTTCAATCGATTTTAGAAGAAATCAATGCGGCCTCGTTTGAACTTAACAATTGGGTTAAAGAACAAACCTTGTTATACCTTGAACAAGGTAAAAACGTAGTGCTTTTAGGGGGCGAACACAGCACCCCTCTTGGGTACTATCATGCTATGGCCGACCATTATGGATCCTATGGCATTTTACATATCGATGCACATATGGACCTACGCATTGCCTACGAAGGATTCGAATATTCTCATGCTTCGATTATGTATAACGCCCTGGCTTCAACACACGCCATTAACCGTTTAGTACAAGTAGGCGTTCGTGATTATTGCGAAGAGGAAGCTCAAGCTGTATTGCAGTCAAAAGGACGCATTAAAACCTTTAGCGACCTTGATATTCGAAAAGATTTATATTCAGGAAAAACCTGGCAATCGATTTGTAAAAAGATTGTCAATGCTTTACCTAAAAATGTACTGATTAGCTTTGATATAGATGGACTCAAACCCTCACTCTGTCCACATACCGGAACCCCAGTTCCTGGGGGACTAGAATTTGAAGAAGTAATGTACTTACTTTCTATGGTTTCAAGTTCACGTGCGATTATTGGATTTGATTTGGTCGAAGTATCTCCTGGAACCCTGGATTTAGACGCAAATGTAGGTGCAAGAGCCTTGTATCACCTGTTTGGATATATGCTGACTTCAAAAGAAATTGAATGAACCCCCTCACTCTTGAGTCATTTTTTGAAACCAGTAAACTGAAGCTTGAAAAAGAAGGATTTATTGTAAACCCTTATAGAAACATTCAATATGGAATTCAATTTGCAGTTTTCTTATTAAAAGAATCGGGACTTGTACGAGCCTATTTAGGAAAAAAAGGGTTAAAACTAGACTTATCCCAATTTGAAAACAAAGATCTTGCTGATCAAGTAGAGCATTTATTACTTGAAAAGCCCTCTACGGCTCAGCTCATTCCTTTTAAAAACGGAGATACCCCAGAATCTAACCCCGACAATATAGACACACTTATTGGAGTAGATGAATCAGGAAAGGGAGATTATTTTGGGCCCCTTGTGGTAGCAGGTGTTTTGGTAGATCCCAATACTAAAAAACAACTATCCCGACTAGGGGTTACCGATTCAAAAAAATTGGGACACGCTGCCATTAAAAAATTAGCTAAAGAGATTGAAGTTATTTGCCCACATTCGTTAGTGGTTATTGGTAATGCAAGCTACAACGATTTGTATGAAAAAATTAAAAACCTTAACGTTTTATTGGCCTGGGGCCACGCACGAGTCATAGAGAATGTCTTAGATCAAAAAGAATGTAGATTTGCATTGTGCGACCAATTTGGGCCCTCTCAACTTATTCAAAACGCTCTGATGACCAAAGGAAAAACCATTACTTTGTTTCAAAAACCAAAAGCTGAGTCTAATATTGCTGTAGCCGCCGCAAGTATTTTGGCTAGAAACCGTTTTGTTGAAGAAATTGCCAAAATGGAAAAACAGTTTTCCATGAAATTTCCTAAAGGCTGTTCTGAAGACACTAAAAAAGCGGTAGCGCATTTCGTATCAATGTACGGAAAAGAATCTTTAAATGGCGTAGCAAAACTGCATTTCAAGTTAAGTTTAGAGACTCAAAATTAGCTAATCTATTCATGAATGGTGCCGAGAGGCGGAATCGAACCACCGACACGAGGATTTTCAGTCCTCTGCTCTACCGACTGAGCTATCTCGGCAAGGAAAGAATTTGGGCAGGTCCACTAAAGTATAATATTCTGGCCTTGATGTAAATACATAGATGGCAAACAAAAAAACTGGAGCCGAGAACCGGAATTGAACCGGTGACCTACTGATTACAAGTCAGTTGCTCTACCTGCTGAGCTACCTCGGCTTACGTAGTACTGCATAAAGGTATCTGATCATTTTTATTTCGTACTAACTGTACTCAGAACGACTGAGAGGATACCACTACTCAGCTATAGTTTGCAACAGTTCATAAGCCACGCTTAGAACATCTCCCTGTACATTCTTTTTAGCTTGGCTTCCTCGCTTATACACCTGCAAAGTACGAGATGCAGCTCCAATAGCTAGCGGCGTATTGGCCACAATCCAATCTAATTGTTTTTTTTCTAATTTTTCTAAGGCTTTTTTTTCTAAAACCTCGGCTTCTTCCAAACAAAACCCCATTATTTTTTGCTGAGGATTTTTACTTAAGGCTACCGACTTAACAATATCTTCAGTAGGTTTTAGATCAAGAGAAAGACCCTGGTTATTTCGATTTATTTTTTGTGCCGATGGCGTCACAGTAAAATCAGACACAGCCGCCGCCATCACCAAAAGATCACTTTGTTTAAAATGGGTTTGCACCGCATCACTTAATTCTGAAACAGTTGAAACCTGAACCACCTTTTTGAGTTCTGGGTTAGGCATCACCGACCGAGTTGAAATTAATGTTACCTCTGCACCAAAAAAAGCTGCACAGTGGGCCAAGGTTTGACCCAAAACACCGGTAGATTTGTTCGTCAGTACACGCACCGAATCCAGTGATTCTGTGGTTCCTCCAGCCGTGATGACCATTTTTTTTCCTTTTAAGTGGATGGGTTTTAAGGCCAACAACCTTGTGGCTAATACGATTAAGTCTAAATCAACAAGTCGCCCTACCCCAACATCGTTACAGGCCAAATGGCCATAATCAGGCCCCAACACCTTTACCCCATCTTGCTTTAAAAGGGCTATATTTCGACCTACAGCGGGGTTTTCCCACATTTCAGCATGCATAGCAGGCACCACCATTTTAGGACCTCTAAACGACAACCAAAGAGAAGACAGCAAATCATCGGCAACCCCGTTAGCACATTTAGAAATGCAATTAGCTGAGGCAGGAGCAATAACAAGTGCCTTTCCTGCTTTTGCCAACTGAATATGTCCCGAATGAGTAAAGTCATCAGCTAGCCGAACAGAGTTCCCTGAAACCGTTTCTAAGCTTAAAGGAGTTACAAATTGAGGGGCGGATCGAGATAAAACAGGAAACACCTGAACCGATGCTTGGATCAACCTTCGAATCAGTTCAGGTGTTTTATAGGCAGAGATGCTTCCCGTTACACCTAATAAAAGAGGGTACACTTAGGCCGCTAATGATTTTGATTTATGCTTCGATTTTGCTGAAAGTTCTTTATCTTTTTCGTCTTTTTCTTTTTTCTTCTTGGCTTCTTTTTTCATAGTCTTTTCATTTTCAGCGGCTTCTTTTTCAATTTGAACTTGCATTACATCTTCAATCGTATTGGATCCATCTTTGTGATGAACGGTTACTTCACCAGTAGAAATTTCTTCTAAAGCAGTTAAAACCGGAAGCAATTCTCCATGAACTTCAACCATGGGACGCATTCCTTCTTTGAGTTGCCGTGCCCGTCTTGATACCGCTACACAAAGCAAAAAGCGGTTGGGTACTTTTTGCAACACTTTTGTAATTCCTACTTCATGCTTAATTTCTTCCATTACTCGCACCTCATTAAATCAATTTTTCAAAATAATGCTTCAACTTTTCATACGATTTATCTAGGCTATCATTTATTACCACAAAATCGTATTCTGATACATAGTTTAATTCTTCCTTAGCCACTTCTAAGCGTTTTTTAATTACCTCCGGACTGTCAGTTCCTCGATACTCTAACCTATTTTTTAGCTCTTCAATATCAGGCGGTACAATAAAAATAGTTTTTGCTTTAGGCATTTTAGCTTTAACTTTTAACGCCCCTTGAACATCAATTTCTAACAATACCAATTTTGAAGCATCCAATTTCTCTTGCACCGTTTTTTTCAAGGTACCATAAAAATGTTCATGAACCTGACACCATTCCAAAAAGGCATCCTCTTCAATCAACTTTTGAAAATGAGGCCCATCTAAAAAAATATAGTCTACGCCGTCTACCTCGCCCGTTCGCATTGGCCGGGTTGTTACAGAAATAGATAAAAAAAGTGTGGGAAAATCGCGATGTAAGCACTTAATTAAAGTACCTTTTCCAACACCTGAAGGACCCGACAAAATAACCAAATGTCCTTGTTTCATTGTTTTTCCTTATTTGTAATAGTGATGACGACATACTAACATTTGAAGGTATGAAGGTAAATTTTTTTTCAGCTTTATGCTTAGTTTTTTGTGTTTTTTTTGTTTCTAATGCCCAAGCTAAAAATATTTGGAGTACCCATGGAAACACAAAAACCTTAGCCATTTTAATTCCTCCTATTGAGGCACAGCCTAGCAGCCTAAAAGCCTTGGCCCGATTTTTGTATCATGAGGGTTTGGATGTTGTGATTGTTGAACTGAATTCTCGTCATAATTGGACCGAGTGGATTCAACCTGTTCTTAGTGTTGTTGAGCAAGGCCAATCCACCTACACCCATGTTTATATTTGTGGCGTTGGAACCGGATCGTTATTAGCCTTTTACGCCTCACAAACCCACCACTTAGAAAAGTGTGTAGTTATTTCACCTTATTACACGGGTTACACAAGAACTTCAAAAATTTTAAATATTGCCTACCCTCTTTTAGCCCCCTTAAAGCAGTATTTGCCCCCACAAAAAATTGAACAGCCTCCTGAAGTGGCTCCTTACTTTGAGGCCCAAATGTCTTTTTCGCATTTTATTGAACTGTGCAGTTTAAAACGACAAGTAATACGCCAATTAGCCCACATTAAAGGGGATGTACTGCTTTTGCAAAGTTCTCATGATTTTTTTGCTTCACCGCAGTCAGCCGATGCCTTTTTTAAACGACTAACCCAAGCCAAAAAAAGCTGCATCTACACAGGCCAAGACCAGCGCATTGGCCTTGTTAACGACCCCAACCTTTTTAACTACATCGTCGACTTTTTTAATGCCCCAGAGGTATACCCTAGTGATTATGCTTATCGATAATTTAGAAATTGCATGTGTATGCCATAGTCTTTCTCTTTCAAAAAGCTAATAGCGGCTTGCAATTCATCAATTTTTTTTGAACTAATTCGAATTTGATCGTCTTGAATTTGGCTTTGAAGTTTAGCATTGAACACTTTGAGGTCTTTCACAATGTCTTTGGCTTTATCTTTAGGAATACCATTTTGTAAAGAAGCCTCACATTTAGCCGTTTGACCTAGAGCAGGTTTAATGTCGTCAAAAGTAACTGCCTTTGGCGAAATATTTCGCTTGACTAATTTTTGCTTAAAAATGTCGATAACCAACTTTAACTTGTGCTCATCAGCAGCTGTACATTCCAGTTTATTATCTTTGGGTTTTATGTTTAATGAGGCATTGGCATCTTTTAAATCGTAGCGCTGAGACACTTCTTTTAAGGTTTGATTAACTGCATTGTCTAACTCCTGCGCATCAATTTTACAGGCAATATCGAATGAATAGGTATCGGCCATAAGAACTCCTTAATAAGTGGTATCGTTTTTTGTATAAGCCACTAAGTGAATTTCAAGACTGTCTTTAAAATATCGCATGCATTGAGTTAGAACAAACTTTTTCCATTCTTCAAGCTTTGCGGTACCCCGATCTATCGGTACTATTTGAAAATCATCCGAGACTCCCTTGTCGTTATCATCAAAAAAATACAAAACACCCTTCTCTACTTTCAAACCAATACAGTGTCTGCTTTTACCCCCAATATTCATAACCAAAAGCCCCCTAAAGGGATCTTTCAGATTATTTATGATGAACTCTTGTACCTGATTTGGAAATTCTTTGCCATTGTCGTTAGGATTTGCACTGCCTCTTCTTACCGCTAAGTTTTCATATGGAGTTTCTGTTAAATTCCAAGCCTTCAGGTAGTTAGCAGGCAGATACTTAAAGGTGCTCTCTACCCAAAAAGTGTGGTTTTTTTGTAATGTTCTAAGTGCTTCTTGATTGAGTTGTTTTGCAAACAACTTGTCTATCGTTCTTGCAAAACAATGGTCTACCAATTTTAAATCATTGGTTCCTATTGGATCCAGTATCATTGGCTGAGTTAAAAGATCGGTTCCCTTTAAAGGTAATTTTTTACGCATGATTTGTGCTTATATCGTGTTTAATTAAAAATTTCTTGCAATTTTTTTTTATTTTTTTCGATAATCTTTATAAGTAAATTTCCAGGAGTAATAAATGAATATTAACTTTAGAAGAGTAAGTCTTTCTAAAGGGGTGTCCAGTTTTCCGTCTACTGTTCAAAGATCCAGTGTTCAACGATCACAACTTCCTGTCCAACATACGGCTACACAGCCCAAAGGATCAAGCTATTTAGCCTTTTTAAATAAAAATCCAGATCCTTTCGGATTTTTTGCAGATTTGTGTTCAGATCCAAGTTCATCCAAAGGTGACAGCTCTCAGCTAAAACTATTTGAAGACCTAGATCAATCACCCAAGTTTACCTTGTCTCCACTCAAAATAAGAAAACAAACTAGAAGACAAACTACTGGAGATTCCGATTCAAAACCTAAGACTCTTCCTCTATCTGAACTATCCCCCCAACGGAGAACTCAACAATCTCCTGATAGACAACGAACTCCGTTAAAGTCTCCTCCCTTTTCTCCTCTGGGCAATAAAACACCCAGTGGCAAAGAAGCACAAGGTCTTTCAACGCCAGTAAGAACACCTCTAAAAAAAGCCTCAGATACCTCAGCCGACATGGAGTTATTTGATACTCCCAAAACTCCTACTCAAAAAGAACTGGAAAGTCCAAGCACACCCAAATTTCAAATTATTGGCAAACGCTTTGGTACCCCCACATCCCCTAGCCCTGAAAAAAAGGGAGGGGAAACCTTGCATCTTAGCTTAATTGAATCCCCTAAGGAATCCCCCGTCCAAAGACGCCAAGCGTTCACAACGGCAAAAAAACCTCCCAGTTCAAAAATTGCTTATCAAATGCGCTCTCAAGCGCTCAAAGGTCCAAACGATACCGAGGTGGTAACAAAGATACGCAACAACCAAGTTCTTGAAATTAATGGACAATCATTTCACCTTGTAAAAATAAGCAAAGATGGGGAGGGTCAGTTTCATGATGTTTATAGCTTTAATATGTCTGATTCAGGTAGATATGTTGTTAAAATTTTACAAAAACACCATGCAATTCATGGTGAACGAGCTACCCCATTTCAAACTAAAATGTTTGAAAATGCCATCAACGATCAAGCCTTGTTAAAAAGCGGGGGATTTCCTGTGGCTGATATTTTAAATACCAAAACAGCTGTACAAGACCGATGTTTAATAATGCCTTTTTATATCAAACTTGACTCCAGAGTCGATAATATTCGAAACATTGGAATAACTCTTTGGCAGCAGTTGTTTAAATTTTGGCAAACAACTGGACACATTATTTTGCCCGACTTAAAACCCGATAATATTTTCAAAAACAACTTTAATCAACCTCTTTTGGCTGATTTTAGAGAAATTGCGCTTGATCAAGATGACATAAGCAGCACCTTAGTCAACTTAATTGACCATTGGGGATCCATGACAAAATACACCCTTTTTAAACAACAGGATGTCAACGAGCTACTTAAAAGTCTTGAATCCTTAAAAGGAAAAACACCCCAAAACACCCAGTTTTTTGATTCGGTTATTGCCAGTGTTTGCGAAACTTTTAATGAAAGATCTAAACCTCAAACTCAAACAGATCCTTTAAGTTTTCTTTTACCTCAACTTTCGGCTTTTAAGGGATAAGTCCTTAAAAAGGGGGGCATATTTCATATTGGGTGAAATAGTCATGGGTGTAGCAAAGCCATTTTCTATCATCCATGCATTGATAAACTCGCCGTTTGCAAACACATACGCCAATCGACGATGATAGGGATCAAACAGTTGTTTGTCGTATTGCAAATCAACAGAGGTACCCCTGGGCAGCTTTTGCATCAAAGCCGATTTAGCTTGAAGCCCTGCTTGAATACTGGCCTGTAGCCGTTCCGAGTTTCCTCTAGCCCACTTGAGAGCTTTGGCATTGGCCGTAGTTTCCGGAGCATCTATGCCAATTAACCTTACTTTTTCTCCTGAACGTTGTCCTTCTCTGCTCACAAACAACGTATCTCCATCCAACACAAATACTACTTTTGCAGGCTCAGCACTTATTACAATCCCACATAAAAAAAGAAGCCCCCCTACTAAAACTCTCATTTTTCTATCGAGGCTAAAATACGCTTGGCTTCCGAACGGGTTAACATATATCTGGGCAACTCAAGCGCATCGGCATAGGGCCAAGTTAAAGGGGCTTGTTTTAGCGAAAATGCAGCTGTATACCCACTTTCTTTTAAAACTTTTTTTGCCGAATTACTCACTACTCCAAACGGATACACAAAACTATCTACTTTCACGCCTAATTTTTCTTCTAATTTCTTTTTAGACCCTGCGATTTCTAAATAAAATCCTTTAGGATCTTTAGCTAAAAAATCGTCCCTCATGTACAAGTGATAATATCCATGCGACGCCAGCTCGCACTTTTCCTTTAAAATCAATTCTTTCAGCTGATCCCAAGTCATTGCATAATTTGTTTTACCCAACACGTTGGGATAAATAGCCAGCATAGGTTTAATTCCCAAGGGTTTTAAAACCTTAAAATAAGCCTCGTAGCCCGTTTTATTACCATCATCAATAATCACTAAAATATTTTTATTGCCTTTTATTTTATTGGCCTTAATATCAGCAAAAGTTACAAACTGAAAGCCTTTGTTTTTTAAACCATTAATCTGCGCTTTAAACTCGTCCATGTAAAAATCGGTAAACACTTTGGGCCGTCCCAAAAACGTGTGATAACACAACACATACGCGGAAGCCCCTGAGTTTGGATTAACTGAAACAGCAGGGCTTGCCGTTATAGAAGAAGTGATAAAAAGGGTACCTATTAAACCCAAAATCAGTGCGTAGCGCGTGACATATTTCATAAAACATCCTTAAATAAAGCTATGATGATTGAGAGTTTTGAAACCTCCCTTAAAAACCTGTATGAAAATGTAGCATTTGATGAAGCCTTGTTGGAAGAGGCAGAAAGCAATGGGAAAAACTACCTACGTTTTTGGGAGCTGCCCAGCTACTGCGTGGTTTTAGGCGCCTCACGCCCCTTAACAGACGACGTGTACATAGACGTCTGCAAAGCACAGCAAATATCCGTATTACGCCGATGCAGTGGCGGAGGAACCGTGCTTTTGGGCCCTGGCTGCCTCAACTACTCGCTAGTTCTTCAAACCAAACGAGCCCCCGAACTTCAATCCATTACAACCACAACCTGTTATCTGTTAAATCAAATCAAGTCGGCCTTAAGCCCCCTTTTGCACGAAATAGCCATTAAAGGCACCAGTGATTTAACCTTTAACGGCTTAAAATTTTCAGGGAATGCCCAGCGTAGAAAACTAAATACCATTTTATTTCACGGCACCTTGCTTTACGCCTTTAACCTAGATAAAGTTAGTCACTACCTCAAACACCCCCCCATTGAACCCGAATACCGCCAAAAACGTTTGCATGGCCAGTTTATTAGCAATGTGCCTTTATCTAAAACCACCTTAATATCAGCGCTAGAAAAACAGTTTCAAGCTCAAAAATTCGGTATTCCTGAGCTTTCCAATATGGCTAGTTTAATTAAGGACAAATACCATTCATTGGTATAAATTCGTTATTTTTTAGCCTCACTGCTATACTTGTTTTTATTATGGCTACTTTTTTAGTTACGGGTGCTGCAGGTTTTATCGGCTCTCATTTAGTTGAATATTTACTTAAAAATAATCATCAAGTGGTGGGCTTAGATAATTTATCTAGTGGTTCAAATGACAATCTTACTTTTGTAAAAAAGCTAGACCACGCCTCTCATTTTAAGTTGGTTCAAGGCGATATCCGTTCCAAAGACTTATGCGAAGACTTAGTGAAAAACGTTGATTTTGTATTACATCAAGCGGCCTTAAGCTCGGTTCCAAAATCGTTTGAAAACCCACTTGAAGTCAACGACATTAACATTAATGGCACATTAAACCTTTTGCAGGCGGCCAAAAAGCACCCTGTAAAACGTTTTGTCTTGGCTTCTTCATGCTCTGTTTATGGTGATACACCGCATTTACCTATTCCTGAAACAGCTCATTTTTTTCCTATGTCGCCCTATGCCATTAGCAAAGCTACGGCCGAATTTTATACCCGCTTGTATTATGAAGATTTTGGAGTTCCTACGGTTAACCTACGATACTTCAATGTATTTGGCCCTAGGCAAAAACTAGATTCTGACTACTCGGCAGTTATACCTAAATTTATCAAGGCTATTTTAAACAATGAAAAAGTAACTATTTATGGAAATGGTCAGCAAACCCGAGATTTTGTGTATGTAAAAAATATTGTTTTAGCCAATGTATTTGCCTGCTTTGCCTCTCAAGATTATTTGGGAAAATCGATTAATATTGGAACTGGACACTCAATTTCAATTTTAGATTTGGTAGAGTCGATACTTAAATTAACCGAAAAAGAAACCACATTGCAGTTTTTACCTAGACGCACTGGTGATATTGAAAAAAGTGTAGCTGATATTAAAGCCTTAAAAGGCCTGAATATAAAAATGGACGAATGGGTTTCATTTGAAGATGGATTAGCTCAGTTGATCGAGTCTCTGAAGTAAGGGCTGCTCCAAAAGCCCTTATTAGTTATCTATTTTCTTCTTTTTTCCGTTTTTCTTGGCGTTTTTTAACTTTTTTTAAAGCCTCAAAAATATCTTCAGCCAAATCGGCGGCAAACAAATCTGGATTATTGGTTTGCCCTAGAGAAAATGCAATTTCGGCCATCCCATAGGCTACTTTATCGATTCGGCCTTTTTTAATGTTAACCTTTTTTTTGTCTACTTCTAATAAAACAGAAGAAATTTCAGCCAAATGAGAAGAATTGATATTATCAAAATCGTGCTTGGGAGCACTAGGACCTAGGTTTTGAACACTCATGAAAATTCATGATACAATATTTACATGTCAAAACCAAATTTAATTCTTTATCATTTTGAGGGCTGTCCATTTTGTCAAAAAGTGCGCAACTATTTATCTCAACAGTCGATCACTATTCCAATGAAAGATATTAAGCTCGATCCTCAAGCTCGCCACGAGCTTTTAGAGGTGGGTGGAAAAACCCAAGTACCCTGTTTGTTTATCGATGGAAAGCCGATGTATGAATCGGGCGATATTATTGAGTGGTTTAAAACCTCATGGTAGATGCCATTGAGCATGCTATAAAAACGGCTATCCCTGATGCCATTGCCATAGTAAAGGATCCCTACAATGATGGTCAGCACTTTCAGGCCTATGTAATTAGCCCCAGCTTTGAAGGCCAATCGTTGGTTAAACAACATCAACGAGTTATGAACCCTCTAAAAGAAGCCTTTCAAAGTGCCGTTCATGCCCTAGGACTAAAAACATTTACCCCTGAAAAATGGGAAGAAAATAAACATCTATACGGATATTAGAAGGAGTTTAAAATGCTAAATTTAGAGTCTGCAAAGCAAACTATTGCTAACGACATAAAAACCCACAAAATTGTATTGTACATGAAAGGCAATAAAGATTTTCCACAATGCGGGTTTTCGGGCCAGGTGGTAAGCATTTTAAAGCACCTAGGGGCTGATTTTGAAACTCGAGATATTTTGGCTGATGAAGCCTTACGTGCTGCGATTAAAGAATTTTCAGACTGGCCTACTCTTCCCCAACTGTATATTAACGGTGAGTTTATAGGGGGATGCGACATCGTAACCGAACTTTATCAAAACGGTGAGCTTCAAAAACTTTTAGCTTAAACATTGAACTGGGTTAATCAACTTATTCACTGGTTTAATCGCCATCAGCGTACTATGCCCTGGCGCTCAAACCCACAGTTTTACTACGTTTGGGTCAGCGAGATGATGCTACAGCAAACCCAAGTTGACACGGTTATTCCCTATTTTGATCGATTTACAGCTCAGTTTCCTACTGTTTACGACCTTGCCAAAGCCGACATTGATGTTGTTTTAAAATGCTGGGAAGGCTTGGGTTATTACAGCCGTGCTCGAAACTTGCATAAGGCTGCCCAACTGATTGTAGCTGAATTTAACGGACAGCTTCCTAGCGACTACGACACCCTGCAAACTTTACCCGGACTTGGACCTTATTGTGCTGCGGCCATAGCCAGCATTGCTTTTGAAAAGCCAGTACCGGTTGTTGATGGCAACGTGTTGCGGGTATTTACCCGTTTTTGGGGCCTTTACGACAACATAAAAGACACTAAAACACGAAATAAGCTATTTTCTTTGCTTAGCGAACCCATCAAACAGGCTCAGCCCAGTCAATTTAATCAGGCCATTATGGAATTAGGCTCATTGGTGTGCAAACCCAAAGACCCTCAATGCCAGATCTGTCCATTAAATACAGACTGTGTCGCTTACAAACAAAATCTAACCCAAGAATTGCCTCAAAAAACAGCCTCCAAGCCCGTTCCCCACTACAACATAGCCGTAGGCATTATTGAAAACGCTAAAGGCCAAGTATTAATTGCAAAACGACCTACAGACGTAATGTTGGGAGGATTATGGGAGTTTCCTGGGGGAAAACAAGAGCCAGGTGAATTATTAAACGCCACCTTAGTTCGAGAAATTTTTGAAGAAACCCAATTAAAGGTTTCGGCTGAAACCGAGCTTTGCGTGGTAAAACATGCCTACAGCCACTTTAAAATTACTTTGCACGCCTTTGTATGTAAAAAAATGAGTGGCACGGCAAAACCCTTGAAATCTACCGAACTAAAATGGATTGATCCTCAAACATTGCCCGATTACCCGTTCCCAAAGGCCAATAAAACGGTGCTTGAAAAATATTTATCAAAGATTTCATTTGAAAATAAATAAAAGTTTCTGATATAGTTAAGGTTTTGCCTAAACTCTTTAAAGTTGAAGAGGGAGTAGAGTATGGAATTTCCAGTTGAAAGTGGTCATCAGAATATAGAGAAGTTAAAGGAGATGGGTGAAGAAAGTAATTTTCTTTCGCCTGAAGATATTTTATCGATTGTTGAGCGCCCAGAGTCTATTTTGGATGACATTGAAGAAATTTTAGATGCTGGCGTAGATATTGTTGATCCCGTACCTTCTGCTGAACTTGATGAAGACGTTAAAGAGCCTACCGTATCTGAAGAGTCAGATAAAACCATAGACCTTGATGACTCGGTAAAAATGTATTTACGTGAAATTGGTACTATCGATCTGTTAACCCAAGAACAAGAGGTAGACCTAGCCAAACGTATTGTGGTTGGCGAAGACTTGGCCAAACAAGAACTTATTAATGCCAATTTACGACTTGTAGTGTCTATTGCAAAAAAATACACAGGCCAAGGCTTGTTGTTTTTAGACCTTATTCAAGAGGGCAATACGGGCCTTATTCGTGCGGCTGAAAAATTTGACTATACCAAAGGGTTTAAGTTTTCAACCTACGCCACCTGGTGGATTAAACAAGGTATTACCCGTGCCATTGCCGATCAAAGCCGTACCATTCGGGTACCTGTTCACATGGTTGAGACCATTTACAAAGTTAAAAAAGTAACTCGTTTGTTAATGCAAGAATTAGGCCGTAAACCTACTGAAGAAGAAATTGCAGCTAAAACCGATATTCCTCTTGAAAACATTGTGGCTATTAAAAAGTATTCACAAATTCCGTTGTCTTTGGAAATGCCAATTGGCGATGAAGACTCGTCACAATTGGGTGATTTTATTGAAGATAAAAATTTAGAATCGCCTGAAAATGTAACTGAGCGTAATATTTTAAGAGAAGAGCTTTTAAAATCGATGGACATTTTAACCGAGCGTGAGCAAATGATTTTAAAACTACGCTTTGGCTTTGATGACGGACGCCCAAGAACTTTGGAAGAAGTGGGTAAAGTGTACAATGTAACCCGTGAGCGTATCAGGCAAATTGAAGAAAAAGCGCTTCGAAAGCTACGCCACCCTACCCGACGAGGCCGGCTTGATTCGTTCAGAAAGATGATCGTTTAAGCTAGATATCTCTTATAGGTTCTTTATTTTAAAAACTCTCACTTTTTTAACCTAATAGATTATAAAATTTGTTTTAAAAAATGTTCCCTTAGTGGTAGAATATGGCCCATGTTTTTAAGTTTTAAAATACAATCACTAAAAAATCTAGATACTGATACATTTTCTTTAACGTCCTCAGCACAAAATAAGTTTGTAGTTCCAATTTGTTTTCAGTCAGCTTCAGAAAATACAACGTATTCTAGTTCAATTAAGGTGTTTCAAGACACTGATCCCAACAATTGGGCTTGCTTAGTTGAAGTTTTAAATAAACACTTCACAGCACCTTTGGAGGATTCCCATTTACAGCCCTTATTAAAACTTTTAGAGAAAATGTGTAAAGGGTTTGCATCCCTTTCATACTACTCTAAACATGAAGATCTGCATGAGGGAATATACAAATTGCTAAATGCAAAGGAAGTTGCCAGTTTTTTAGATCGGGTGCTTGTACTTCAAAAAGAAGGTGGAGCGTTTAATGACTTTAACAGTACATTAAAAGACTACAACGACTTAGTAAAAGAAGTTAAATCAAATTTATTTAAAGAGTATGATCCCAAAGCTATTACTTGGAACAAGCGAAGTTCTTTTTTGTTTTTTTGGTGTAATATTTTAATTGAAGAAACCCTGCATCCGGCCTTGCAACCCTTAAGAAAAACCGCATCGACAACATTGGAAACAAAGGCTCCCAAAGAAAGTTCTGTCAAAACAAATGGGGACTTGGTAAAAGCAGTGGTTGGAGTTTGTACCCAATTTGTGTTGCCTTTAACCTGTGTGGATGATATCGCGGATGAAATTAGAGACTCAAAATTATTGGTTCATTTCACAAAATTTCCACCGGAAGATTGCACTTATGAAGGGTTTGTAAAAACCGACATTTCTGATTTAGTTAAAGACGTTCCTGAAACTTACGCTAACTTTTTTAAATTTTATGTAAACCAGTTTAAAAATTGTATCGACAATTTTTGTAAAATTGTTGGCGAGGAAGCTGTTAAAGATCATTGGGGAGTGATTGTAGATGCTTGGAAAGTAGTTATGGATTGCCTAGCCGTTTCAGCTTCAAAAAATGAAAGATTAGACAATTATGGGAAAGATTTGAATTCAGTTAATAAAGAAGAAGATGATTCGGCCCAAAATATGTTGATGAGCTTTTTTATGGTGCTTCAAAATATTGTTATTGACGTCTACAAAATCTCTAATCCCAATAACAATAAAAAACCACTTACCGATCTACTTACTAAAGGTGAAGTGGCAGGACACAGCGCTAACCACATTGCTACATTTGACCGTGAATTAGGAAATGGGGATTTTTCGAATGTGTTTATAGAATTACTCACCAATCGCTTAAATGATTCAGCTAAGCTATATAAAAAAGATTTTAGAGCTACCTGCAGCTATTTACTTACTAGTAAAGAAGTAAAAATAAGTTCTAGCCCTAGCTCCAGTCCTCGATCATCAAAACAACTTACCTTCAGCTGTATTCCTTCTCATGCAAAAAACTTTGTTGAGCTCTTGTTGCATCTAAGAAATATAAATAAAAATATTATGGATGAAATACAAGACTTGGTTGAAGAAGCCCAGAAAAAAACAGGTAAAGGGACAGATCTTTCTATAAACATAGAGGCCTTTTTAAAAGGGCTTTCCGAATGGAATTCGCTGTCTTTACTTGTGGACAATGCGAAAGAGTTGTTCAAAGGTGCTAGGCATTTAAAGGACTTAGAAGAACTGGTAAATCAAAAAAGAGCCCTTATACAACTGATTAATAGTTTGCTAGAAAAAACAAATATGATTCAAGTTGGCCTAACTCGATTAAGCACTGAATTAGAGGATATTGATAAACTAGCAGAGAAACTTCCTGTTAAAGGAAAAGAAGGTGTCTCTTCTTACGTTGCCGGTATACATCGTCTTTGTACCATGTATTTATTGTTTAAATCGTCATTGTAAGCTTTATGAAAAAGGGACTTTTACCATCTCTCACCGAAAAAACATCTGCTTTGGTGATGGCGTTATCGGTACCCTACTACTTTATTTTTAACTATTTTGGGCTGCACTTGGCTGGCAACATGATTATTTTTTTTGTGGCATCTTATGCCATGCCCATTATGTTATACAAATTTAACTACAGAAAAACCGCTAAAGTTTTGCTAATTGTAGTAGCAACAGCGTTATTGGTTTTCTATTCGTTAGTATTGGGCAAAGACTCAGGGGCATACCTTGTGCTAATTTCGGTGGTTCATGTGCCTCTTTTATTGTTTAAACGCAATAAAAACGTAAACCTACTTGTTTTTACTACCCTACTCCCCATTTTTGGGGTGTTTTTTTTAGAAGCCATTAACTATCAACTGTATTTTACCCATCCTGCTATTTCAGAAATCAGCATGAGACTTATTCACACCTTTGCCGTATCCACAGCATTTTTGTTTGCTGTACTATCGGTATACCTTTTTTATATGTCAAACAGTAAACTTTTAACCGAAATTTCACAAGCACACTCTGAATTAAAAACAGCCTATCTTGAGCTCAAAGACTCTCAACATCAAATCGAAACCTTAAATCATCACGCTACTTACGCCATGCTGACTCGTAGCATCGCCCATGAAATAAAAAATCCGATTAGCCTTTTACTATCGGCCTCTGAGTTAGCTAGTCTTGAAGATATGAGTTACGAAGAAACCAAAGAATTTATTCAAACTATTAAAACCGCCTCGCTACGGTTACATGAAATTTCAAATAATCTGCTTAAATTTGGGACCCCAGTAGCCAAAAAGAAACAGTCTATCGACTTAACCCAGTTACTTGACGACGTAGCTACTTTGGGACAAAGCGAATTTAAAAATAAACATATTCAGCTAGTAAAAAACTATGCGCCCCATTTACCTTCCATTTTTGCCGATCCTTATAGTATTTCTCAGGCCCTTATCAATTTAATTGTCAATGCCATTCAGGCCATGCCAGAAGGGGGTACACTTACATTTACTTCTCAGTTGGCCCCTGAAGGGGTTCAGGTATCCATCTCGGATACTGGCTTAGGCATTGCCAAAGAAAACCTGGAGCATATTTTTGACGAATCGTTTACGACCAAAGAAACCAACACTGGGCTTGGGTTACGCTTTGTAAAAAAAGTAGCCCAAGAACACGGGGGAACAGTACGCTGTGACTCTGAGCTTCAAAAAGGCACTACCTTTACCCTTTGTTTCCCTGCATTTAAAGGGTAATTAAGCCTTTTGAAAAGCCCTTTGCTCTTGGGCCTTTTGTACAATTTTTCTGCTTACTTCAACATAATCATCTAGTTTTAAAGCTGGATAAGCCGCTTTCTTAAGGCCCTCAAAAATTAAAAATAATTCTTTAGTGGCTATAGCATCGGCTAAAGCTCGATGAGCATTTCTGTGTCCTACTTTGTATTTTTTGGTTAAAGCCCCCAACGAACAATGGGGTTCTGACATCGCTCTTGCCCATTTTAGGGTACAAATGACTTGGTTTTGAGGAACAGACATCTCTAGTTTTATAAAGCTAGATACTAGCCACATGATGTCAAAATCAGCATTGTGAGCTACGACTTTTGATCCGCCAATAAACGTTAGCAATTGTTGCATTACAGCCGCCAAAGAAGGTGCATTTTGGACCATCTCAGTGGTAATACCCGTAATTTTTGTAATATGCTCGTTAACAGGTGCATTGGGGTTAATAAAGGTTTGAAAGGTATGCTCAAATCCTTCTTCGTCTATTTTTACAGCTCCTACTTCTATCAGGGCATCTTTACCCACATCTAAACCCGTGGTTTCAAAGTCTAAAAATACCAACGAATCACGTACCACACCAAACAAGCCCACTTCACCCGAACATTTAGGGTAAAATAAGCAGCGGTTTCCAATATTCATGTCTTGCCTATGTAAGGTAGGACCATTGCAGTAAGTACATCTAACCGTTGAGTCAACATGTAGACCATTTTCAACAATGTACTGAATTTTTTGAACTGGAAGCACATTTTTACAGTGTGAACACTGAAAAATTTCGGTTTGGTTTTCACCTGAAAAACAAGACTCCGTTAGTTCTGAATCACAGACTGGACACGCATATTCAACTTGAAAGCTACATCCAGGCTGCTTGCACTTTAAACGGTTTTTTTGAATACTTACCGACTCCATGGTACGGCAAGAAGGACAGGGCTTATAAAGCGTCAGCATCGCGGAATACTCGGCTTCCAACGGCTTTATCTTGCCCTTGGTATTTACCGCTATAAGGTCGTGAAGCAGGTTGATCGAGGGTACAAAATACCAACTGACAAATACGTCGTCCTGCATCTACTTTGATGGGCAAAGCGTTGGCATTGTACAATTCAAGGGTAATACGACCTTCAAATCCGGCATCAACCCATCCTGCATTTTGAATAAACAAGCCCATGCGACCAATAGAACTTCGGCCTTCTACAAAGGCGGTTAAGTTGTTGGGTAATTTTACATATTCTTGGGTAGTAGCTAGCAAAAAGGTGTGGGGCGGAATGATAATGCTCTCTTGAATCACGTCTCGATATTCGATCTCTTGGTCAAGGCTAATAAAGCCGTCGTTCCAGTTGTGTTTCATCACTAAAAAATGAGTTCCTAAGCGGCAATCAATCGACGCAGGCTGTATTGATTGCTCTGTAATAGGCTCAACCACGAGTTCTCGGGTTTCAATCATGCGCTTAAGGGTAATATCTGACAAAATCATAGGCAACACATTAACACAAACACCGTTCTTTGATAAAGTAACAGACACTCAAAACACTATGAAACATTTAGCAACTGTAGGCATATTAGGCGGCGGTCAACTAGGAACGATGATGATTCAAGCCGGAATCTCACAAGCCCTTCATTTTAAGGTCTTGGATCCTGATTTAAACTGCCCCAGCAGTATATACACCTGCGATTTTAAACAGGGCTCCTTGCAAAATTTTGATGCAGTGTTTGAATTTGGAAAACAATGTGATGTAGTAACCATTGAATTTGAACATGTTAACTGTGATGCGTTAGAGGCCTTGGAAAAAAAAGGCATTAAAGTTTATCCTCAAGCCAGTTGTATACGCACTATTCAAGATAAAGGTCTTCAAAAGCAATTTTTCGAATTTCATGGCTTTCCTACCGCTCCCTTTTTTTTAACACACTCAAAACAAGATTTACTTTCTATTAAAAACTTTCCAAAAATTCTTAAATTACGTACCTCGGGCTATGACGGCAAAGGTGTGATGAGTTTAATTTCGGCAGACGATTGTTTAAATGCCTTTGAAGGACCTTGTGTAGTAGAAGAAAAAATTAAAATTGCCCATGAAGTAGCTATTTTAGTGGCAAGAAATGCATCCGGAGACTGCAAAGTATATGACCCTGTTGATTTATATTTTGAATCAAAACGTCATATTTTAGAAAGCCTGGTATCGCCCTCTGTTTGCTTAAATGAAACACAAATTCAGGCTATAAAAAAACTAGCAAAAGAAGTTATAGAAAAACTGAACATGGTGGGCTTATTAGCTATAGAGTGCTTTATAGATACCGATGGAAACATATTGATTAATGAAGTAGCCCCCAGACCTCATAATAGCGGTCACCACACCATTGAAGGTTGTAAAACATCGCAGTTTGAGCAGGTTTTAAGGGCCATTTTAAACTTGCCATTAGGAAACACCGACTGCTTATCACGTTCGGTAATGCTGAATGTTTTAGGTCAAGAAGGGTATACTGGAGATAGCCAAGTTGCGTGGTTAGATCCTGTTTTAAAACTGCCCAATACCTATCCGCATTGGTACGGGAAAACTAAAAGCAGCCCGTTTCGAAAATTAGGTCATATAACCGTAACCCATATTCAAAAAGGCCAAGAAAAAACCATTTTAAACACCTTGAAAGGACTTTGCTATGAGTAACCCTGTTGTTGGAATTATTATGGGAAGTGATTCAGATTTGCCCATTATGAAGGAAGCCTCTGAATTATTACATCATTTTTCAATTGGCTATGAACTACAAATTGTTTCTGCTCACAGAACCCCTTTACATATGGTTGAATACGCTTCAAAAGCCCATGAACGTGGCTTAAAAGTAATTATAGCTGGGGCTGGCGGAGCTGCACACTTGCCAGGCATGGTTGCAGCCTTATCTCCCCTACCCGTTATTGGAGTACCCATACGCTCATCTAACTCGATTGATGGTTGGGATTCGTTATTATCGATTGTACAAATGCCTAAAGGAGTGCCGGTAGCTACAGTGGCTATTAATGGTGCTCAAAATGCAGGACTATTGGCCACTCAAATACTGGCAACCCATAACCCTGATCTTTTAAAAGCGATTGTGCACTACAAAGACACTTTAAGAAAACAAGTGGAAAAGAAAAATCAACTGATTCAGTCTGACATTCATTAAGCCAGATTACTCTGGCCTAAATCGCTTTCTTTCGTTTTCATCAAGACAAATTTTCCGAATACGAATATTGGCCGGTGTAATTTCTACTAACTCGTCGTCGTTAATAAATGAAATACAGTCTTCTAAAGTCATTCTTCTTGGGGGAACCAACACAATACCTTCGTCAGAAGAAGTAGTACGAATGTTGGTTAACTTTTTACCCTTACCAGGGTTAACAACCATGTCGTCATCGCGTGAGTTTTCACCGATAATTTGGCCCATATATACTTTTTCGCCTGGGCTTAAAAACAGGGTTCCACGTTCTTGAATACTGTCTAATGCGTATGAATTGGTTTCGCAAATTTCTTTCGCAATTAGTACACCTTTTTTACGGTTTCTAATTTCTCCAGCATACTCACCGTATTCGGCAAATACATAGTTCATTACACCCAAACCTTTGGTATCTGTCATAAAGTCAGATCGGAAACCCAAAAGCCCACGAGTAGGAATTTTATACCGAATACGCACCATGCCATTTTCTTGGTTCATTTCAAGCAATTGGCCTTTGCGGCTGCCTAGTTTTTCAATCACTTTACCCATATAGGCTTCATCAACGTCTATGGTTAAGTCTTCGTAGGGTTCAAGACGCTTACCGTTTTCATCGGTTTTAAAAATTACTTTAGGACGGGTTACTTGTAATTCGTAGCCTTCACGTCGCATGGTTTCAATTAAAATAGACAAATGCAACTCACCACGGCCGGATACTTTAAAGCCTGGTTGATCTGTTAATTCTTCAACTTTCAAAGCAACGTCAGACAAAATCTCGCGCATTAAACGGTCTCTAATGTGCCGAGACGTTACAAATTGGCCTTCTTTACCTGAAAAAGGAGAATCGTTGGGTATAAAGTTCATCGAAATGGTAGGCGGATCGATACCAATAGACGGTAAAGGAATAGGATTGGACGGATCGGTTAAGGTTTCCCCCACCATAATGTCTTCCATACCTGCAACGGCAATAATTTCACCCACTGTGGCAACATCTGTTTCGGTTTGTTCATTGCCCTCAAACCGATATAACTTAGTAATCCGGGCAGGACGAGGAGCAGCGCCATCTGTAGCTACTACCACAGGTTTGTTAATTTTAAATTCACCTGAAGTTACTTTACCAATACCCATTCGACCTAAAAATGATGAATAACTAAGTGAACTTACTAAAAGCTGTAATGGACCACTTGGATCGCCTACGGGATGAGGAATAAAATCGATGATTTTGTCAAAAAGCGGAACCATGGTACCACCTCTTTCGCTTGGATCATGAGTTGCAAAACCTTCTTTAGCCGAAGTATACATAACCGGAAAATCAAGCAAATGATCAGGAGCATTTAATTTTACAAACAAATCAAACACCTGGTCTAAAACCCAATCGCAACGGGCTGCAGGCTTGTCGATTTTATTGACAACCACCAAAATAGGTAAGCCTAAGTTTAAGGCCTTTTTAAGTACAAAATAGGTTTGAGGCATCGGCCCTTCAGCCGCATCCACCAACAATAAAGCTCCGTCGGCCATACGTAGTACACGCTCAACTTGACCCCCAAAGTCAGCGTGACCTGGGGTATCGATGATGTTAACAAAACAGTCCTTGTAGCGGAATGAACCGTTTTTAGCACGAATGGTGATCCCGCGCTCACGCTCAAGATCCATAGAATCCATCATACGTTCTTCCATTACTTGGTTTTCACGAAATAAACCGCTTTGCTTAAATAATTGGTCTACCAAGGTCGTTTTGCCATGGTCAACGTGGGCAATTATGGCAATATTTCTTATTTTCTTTTGCTCGATCATAGAACTAACTCCGCTTTCAATGTTAAAATGGCCTCATATTCTAACTTACCCTGTGCAAATTTGAAAGGATACCCATGATTTACAAATCAAACCTTGTTGTTCGTATGTATGATACTGACGCTGCAGGCATTTTATATTTTGCCAATCAGTTTCGTTTTGCCCACGATGCTTTTGAAAGTTTAATGGCATCAGAGGGCTTAAATTTTCAACAAATGTTTGAAGTTGAACCTTTTTTATTTGTAATTGTTCATGCCGAGTCAGACTATAAAATTTCGTTAAAAGTAGGCGACCCAATTACTGTAAGAACTTGGATTGAAAACATAGGTACAACCTCATTTAGCATTGCTTACCATATTTACAAAAATGATGAAATTTTAGTGGGTACTGCAAAAACCGTTCACGTATGTATCGATAAGCATACCCGAGAGAAAACCCCTATTCCTGAAAAACCACTTGGTTTTTTAAGAAAATACTTGGCCCCAACTTTGTAAAAAACGTTGTTTAGAACATATTCCATCTAATAGAAACTGTTCGCTTTTAAGCCATTTTTGGGTAGGTTCCACATCGTCAAAACGACCCTGCAGTTCAGGTGAAACCAGACAGAGTTTGAAGCCGTTTTCTTTTAAAACCTTGTACGACTTTTGAGTCAGCGGGTACTGAGTAAAACAATCAACCCATACCCACTGGGCCTTTCCTTTAAAGGCTAAAATGGTCTCCAAAGACTCGTACTCTGAAAAACGTAGAGCTTGTTTTGTAATGCCCTTTTGGGCCAAAGCCACCATCATCGGAAACGAAGAATCTAAAAAAAAGTAGTTTTGAACCTTATGTTGATCCAGTAACTCCAGTACTTTCCATTCAATTCGCTCACTTTTAATGTTTAAAATAAGACCATTATGCTTGTAGTACTTCAAAAAATCTAAAAATCGTTCACCTTTTACAAAAGGATCATGAGCCAAAATAAGCTCGCCTCCTTCATCGCGGAGGTCAATTTCTATTCCATAATTTTGTGGAGTATTGATTAACTCCTCTACGGTGTTAATACGATGCGAAAATAAAATCACAGTTGTTTTCTTAATTTTAAACTGTACTCGATAGTGCGTTGTATAAATTTATATTTGGCTTTTAAGCCCGTATTCCAATGAGAATGGCCATATAAACGTGCCGGAAACGTAACAGGAAAACGAATCAGTTTCAGCCTGTGTTTTCGTACTTTATAAAGTGCATACAAATCAAGCGAAAAATCAAAGGGAGGGTTCACCCATGACATAAAAAACGAACGATGAAAAACATTGGGTTGAGCATTAATATCCCACAAACGGCAGCCCATAAGAAAGCTTTCAAAAAAGCTCATCCCTACTGTAAAAATGTTATCAAACAGCGAGCGACCTCGTCGAAGCCCTTTAACATAAATCATAGTGGGATATTGCAAATGCTGAATAATGTCCCAAGCTTTGATAACGTCATGTGGATCGGTTTGAAGATCAGCATGAGTCCAGCCTAAATAATCACCATCAGCTTCTTTTAAGCCTTGAAGAATGCCGTACCCGTAGCCTTGATTAATGGGCACTTTAAACATTTTTGCAAAACGATATTTAGGCAAAAAATTGCTTAAAACAGATTCGGTATCGTCGGTTGAGCCATTGTTCACTATTATCAACTCTATATCGTCACGAACACCTATCGCTAAATCAAAACGTGAAAGCAAAGCGGAAATACTTTTAGACTCGTTGTAACACGGTACGACTATCGATAATTTCATTATTTTTTTCCTAAAATAAGCAAGGATTCATTTTCAAATATAACTTTGTAGTCATATTTCCCATTTTTTAATGTATCTATAAGACGCCTTCCGTTTTGATACTGTTCCGGATTTAACTTTTGTTTCTCTAATGTTTTATCAAAATGCGCATCATTTTTGTTTAAAATGATAAACTGAGGCACATTAAAAGGTTTGTAACCCTTAAAAGATTTCCACTTTTTTTCATGTTCAACCTGGCTAACAAGGGCTTCGTTAAAAGGGCCAAAAAAAACGTGTACGTGTGCAAAATCGAGCGGTAATGATTGAAAAGGAAAGGGAATATAGGAAGATACCAAAATATGATGATTAGGGGAAACCAAGTCTTTAAGCTGCTCGCTGATTATTGCTGAGGTTTTCGTAACTGATTGAACAGGTTTTGTATTGGCAAAAAGAGGTTTGTAGTAGGCTCCAAAAAAATAAAATTGAATTAATAATATAGACACTAAAATGATACGTTGAATTCCTGTAGAAGACTTTCTTAAAAACCATACAAAACATACCCACATCAGCATCGCCACAGGTAAATAGTAATGTTGCCATGTTTTATTTACAAAAAATAATAGGTATCCTAGGTTAAGTAAACAAGTAAACGCTAAAATAGAAAAGAAACTATCTTGGCGAATAGAGAAGAAACGAAACACTTGATATACCAAGGCTAAAATTAACAGCAATAGAACTGGCCATGAAAAATAATAGGGAACTACTGATTGAGACAATTTTTCAAATACAGTATAGCTAATGTTCAAGTTGTGAGCCGTGGCATTAGAGAGCATGTTCTCATTAAATGTTTTTATAAACGCCTGAAGCCCCACTGGATGCAGTATAAATGGGTTTAAAAGCATAAAAGTGACTAGAATAAGTGCCAAAGCCTTAATTAATCTTAGTAGTGTTTTACTGGTTTCTTTGCCTTTAAAATATCTCATTAGGGGGGTTAAACAAATCAGAACAACCAGAGGCAAAAAGGTGATAGCTTGTAGTTTGAAAGCTACAGCTAAAGAAAAGTAAAACACCCCTAGCCAGAATCGTGGAGAGAACGTAACTAGTGTATTCAATTTTTGGGCAAACCCCAATTTCATTTCAACCATAAAAGTATAAACCGAAAGTAGCAACCAAAAGGTCATCCACCAATCAGGATGATTCCAAAACCCATTCACCCAAAATCCCGGCATAGCGAGCACTATCAAAGCGCCCAAAATAGAGCATTCGAGAGTTGTCCATAATCTGAAGATTCGATAGACAGTAAACAAGGAAGCTAAAGCAAAAAAGGCAGAGGTCATTCGAGCAAGAAATATAACCGTACTAAATTTTTTTATAACAATGAAGGGTAAAGTGACTACTAAATTAAGGGCAAAATACCAAAATCCATAGTTGTAAAAACCATACGAAAAAAAAGTAGATAAACTACCTTCTTTTAGCCCCTTATACATGGTTATGTACTTATTAAAAAAAGTATATTCATCAATGCTGATAAAGGGTAAAAAAGTAAGGGAAGTATTTTGAGAATTAATAAAGATAAAGGCAATAAAGACTAAAAATAAAAGGCAATAAATAACAAGTTCAAGCCATAACTTAAGTACTGGTTTCATTTAAACACCCACTTTTTTTGTCCAAGATAATTTAAAAGTGTACTACAGCCTGTGGCAATTAAAAAACCCAAAGTAAAAGCTGAAGGTTTAATCCATAAAATACACTCATTCACAGCTACATTTACGCCCAAAGTAAGGGTATACAGTAGTATAAACCTTGGTAGTTGTTGAAAACTTTGGTTTGGTTTTTTGAAAGTCCAAAATTTGTTCAAAATAAAAGCAACAATAGATCCTGCAATAAATGAAATTCCCTTAGCATAAGAAGAAGGAATCATGTGGGCCAAAATTGAATACACGCCTGCATCAGAAGCGACAGCTGAGCATCCTGAAACCAAAAAACGTAAAATTTCTGAGATTGAGTGTGAATTGTTTGAAAAATACATTGGATCTTTAGACGTGTAGTAAGGGTGCCAATTGCATTTATTAAAACAAGCTTGCCAATAGTTGAAGGTTTCATAGTCATCAGGAGTTCCCCAGCCTATGTAGTAATCAATTTCAAAAACCTTCACTTTATATCCCTGCTGTATAAGTACATCCATCAATGAATCCACATAAAATTCGCCGTTTACCCGAATATCGTGCTGAACCATATGCTCATAGGCCTGCAAAAACAATTCTGCCTTAGAAAAATAAAAAGACCCAACTATGGCGTGATCATTTTGGGGTGTATTTGAAAGTGGAACTTTTACACTTACCGCTTTCGCGTTATTTCCTTCTACATCTACATACCCATACATCAGGGGATTTCTTTTTACTGAGGGATGACGCTTGAAAGTAAAAATTACCGCATCAACGTCTTCTTTAGACACTAGTTTTTGAAAGGCCTCTTTTGAGTACAGCATTCCGTTGTCACAAGCACCAATAAACACAGAAGCATTTGAAGGCAAATTTTGAATAGCCAAAGCACAAGTTGAAGCTTGCCCTTCCGTTAAATCGTCAACAAATGTAGGCTCTAAATTAGGAATATGAGCTTGGATAGAATCCACAGTTTTAAGAGAATGCACTCCTTTTAACAATATTGGATATACCTGTTTAGCCACAGGGCAACACTGGATAGCCTGAACTACCATAGGCTTATTACTTACCTGTAGCAGTGGTTTTGAAGTCTTATAGCCTCTTTCTCGAAAACGTTGCCCCAAACCTGCCATAGGCAAAACAATTGCATCCACCGGCTTATACACATCATCTGAGCGGAATTTTGTTTTTACAAGTTGTTTAAAAGTATTTGACCACAGTTGGTATTGCTCAAGATCATCAGGGGTTCCCCATTGAAACATGTGGGGCACTTCGTACACATACGTTTTCAAGCCTGCCTTTACCAGGTGGTTGTACACCAAACTCACATAAAATTCACCATTCACTTGGTCGTTGGCAGCCATTGTATTTTTAAATTGCTCAATCATTACCTTACCTGATTTAAAGTAATACGTCCCCGTAGAGGCATATTCTTGCATTCGGTTCTCAGTAAAGGGTTCTTTTTCTTTAATCGCTTCCATCCAATGGTGGGTTTCTTTCACAAAGGCGTAATGCGTACTTCCAAGCATGTGAGGATGAAACCCCGTATAACACACAATAGCTCCATCTGCGTTTTTATGTTTTAAGGTTTTTAAAAATTTTGAATAGTCCCAAACCATTGAAAAATCGCAATAATTTACAATCACTTCTTCATCAAGATTAATATACTCTGAGGCTTGAAGTACCGCATAAACAGGCCCCAATTTGTGGGGTGGAATAGCCACCACTTTTCCGTAAGGAGCTATTCTCTTAAGTACAGCTCTCATAGGCGTTGTATCAAGATGTTCTTGATTACAAATAAAAATAAAAGAGTCTTTTTTATCAAATAATCGAACAATGTGCTCAATTATTGGCATACCATCTACTTCAATTAAAGGCTTGGGCACAGTATATCCAGCCTCTACAAACCGTTTTCCAATACCCGACATCGGAATAATAATTTGCATTTATAACCCCTGCCTAAATTTTTCTGCGTCCCAGTTTACTAAAAACTCACATTCTTCTTGAGACAATAAAACTGGGGCTTGGGTCATTAAACATTGCTCGATCAGATGGGCTTTAAGTACAGCTTGTGCATCTTGTGCTTGTTTTTGAGTTTTACCCACCGTATAAACTTGTCCGTCTAAAATCCAAGTTTTAGGTAAATCGGGATAATTTTGAGTATACACATCAAAATCTGAATATGTGGTTTCAGACGTTGTATTTAGGGCAGTATAGCCACAATAAACCATTTTATCAGGAGTAAAGGGAAATGTTTTAATCCATGTTGAGTTTTCCTTCATTAAACTTTCAATCTCAAGATCGAACACGGGTTGAACAAACCAATAGGCTGAGGTGCGTTTAAGTAAAAGGTCAAAAATAGCCTGAGCACCTTCATAGGGCTTGCTGAATGTTTTCAATGGCATGGGTGATGATTCATTTAGATATTTACCTAGATGCGAATACGCCAGTTCTAAAGTGGGAGCAGAAACAAGGATGCCATGGTTTTGCATGACAACAGTAATACATTGGGTCTGAACTTGGCATTGATGCCTTTGCAACACCTCTTGAATCACGAGTCCTAGATCAAGCCCAGGCGTAACATAATCAATGTAAAAGCAACTATTTTTTGGGTTTTCAAATTGCCTAGCGCCTTGAAAAATAGACGCTTTAGCAATTATTCCGTAAGGATGCACATGAATAACAGCAGGTCCTAACACAGCGTGCATAAAGGTTTCTATTGAGGGTTTTTGATTGTTTTTAGAGAGTGCATTTAACGATTGTGTGACCCAAGACTCTTTTTCTTTTTTTGAAGCAAAGCTTTTTTGTTGACTCTCATTTAAAAAAGTAACCACTTCAGGCGTATTTAACTCGGCGATGCCCTGCACTACACTTAATTCTGATAAATGCTTTCCTGAGGCTTTGATAAATAAAGAATCACCGTGTTTTACTGAAGTATTTCCACCTCCAGCCTGTACCCAATCACCTCTAAGTGAAACTTTAAATGAAATCTGTATTAAGTCTTCAAGAATAGTGCTCATTTATCTTTTAACTTCTCAGCTACTAGCACAAAAACCATCCACTGAATAAACCCCGAATAATCGGTATTCCATTGAGCCTTTTCGGGCAAAATATCTCGGCTATTGGCTACTGTAACATCGGTTAGTTCCTCTAAAACTTCGTTATTTAAGGGTTCTTTTAAAATTAAATATTGATTTTTCAAGTTAGGCTCATAGTCCCACTCAAAAGCAATATTTTTAGTCCTCAAAACATCCAAAGCGTTATCGATCATAATATTGGCATCGAATGATACTTTTAAACCCAACTGAGGAGAGTGATTAGTTTCGGTCATTTCAATGGGAGTCAAAGCAAAAAAGCCAATTGTTAAGTCGGCAAACTGTTGTTGGGGATGAATATACTTTTGAGCATCCACTTGCCGTTTGTTCATTTGCTCAATAACTTTTTCTTGGCTATATCCACGTTCTTGGGTATCGCGTTTAATTTTCCAAAATCGTCTTAGGTCTTCTTGAGTATCTAGATATATTTTAATGTCGATAAGCTGTCTTGAAAGTGGAAGGTAAAACGTATGAAGTCCCGACAGTATGACCAAATCACCCGTCTTAACTGTTCTTAATTCGGTAAATTTTCCCGTATGATGATCGTAGTCACGTCGCTGTATGCTTTGCCCCAATTTCAAGCGTCTTAACGACTCTGCTTGACGGTGTAAATGATTGGCTTTGGGGTCCAAATGCGTAAAAGAATCCCAATTTTCATCCCCTCTTTCCCATTTATGATCACCATCTCCTTCAAGATGAACTACTTTGCTTTTAAATAAACTATCTAAGTTGTTTAATAAGTTTGTTTTTCCTGAGGCACTGTCACCACTAATACCAATTATTAGCGTATGATCGGTATGATAAACAGAAATACTTTGAACTCCAAATCGATATAAGGCATAGCACATAGCGGCCATCACAATTTCTAAGGCGGTAAAGGCTAGATTTGAAAAATGAGGGACATTGATCAATAGATTTATGGGATATCCTAAAAACTTTAAAGAAATAAATTCTGATTTATAAAAAAATAAAAAGTATACCCAATACACAGCTTGAATAACAAAAAATAAGCCCAAAACAGAGCTGTACTGCTTTTTTTCTTGTATACGAAGTAAAAACAAAACCCAAAATGGAATCACCCACACATACCAACCAGGGGAAGGTACCACCAACATTAAAAATACCGAAAATACAATAGCTAAAAAACTTACCATTAAATCGGCATTACTGTTTCTGTACGCACTAAACCTTAAGTATAAAAGCGAAATAACAAACACACTTAAGTAAATATTTAGCGAGCCCATCGAATACACAGCATCAAACACCATATGTTGCTTGGCATTTAACCAAACCATTTGAAGATACCCTTCGGACAAACCATAAGGAAAAATGAGTAGAAAAAAAATAAATATAGAAGTTAAACAATACGTTAACGCACTCGATAAATTTTTCTTTTTTAGAACAAACAAAACAAAAAGCGGCAAGGCAGCAACGGTGTGAAACTTTAGTGAAATAGCTAAACCCAAGAGAACAGCAGAGAGCTTAAATTTATCTTTACTTAATAATAAAAAAGAACCCACTAAAAACGCCGTAGGCAATAAGTCAAGCTGAGAGTGCATGTAGGCGGCGTAAAGAATAATGGGTGACGAAAAGTAAAGTAAGGTAATGCGAAACTTTTCTTTTGGAAACACCTTTAATAGGCCCCAAAACAAGGCTAAATCTGCCACTAAAGTAGGCAATTTAAAAACCAAATTTTTTAACCCTAAAGGTACCGATGAAACAAACAAAAGTGGCCATTGAAATAAAGCCAAGCCATACAGCATTCCCGAATGATACGGAAACTCAACTTTTAACTCAGGATGAGCAAAAAAATAATTCCAAGGATTTCCTTGAAAACCAAGAAAATGCTGAACAAAAGGAATAAACAATTGATCCGAATAATCGGAAGAGAAAAGAGCCGCTAGTACTAGCTTTACACCTAGAATGAGAAAAAAAAGAACTCGCCAATATTTAAAATATTTCATGGTATAATTGCTAAAGCAGTATATCATGAAACGTCTACTCAGCCACCCTATCTCAAAACAGTTTTTTACCTACACAGTTGTTGGTGGTTTAGCCACCGTTGCTGACTGGTCAACTTTTTATGTAACGTCTATGCAGCTTCATTGGGTTTACCCAGTTTGCCTTCTTCTTTCTTTTGGCTTTGGAACTACAATTCACTATTTTTTGAACAAAAAAATCACGTTTAAATTTGATAAAAAACAGTACAAAAAACAACTGACAATGTATTTTACAACCGTTTTTTCATCGTTGGGTTTAAATTTAGTGTTGATGAGCGGTTTGATTCATTTACTTTCACTCACCCCGATGCCAGCCCGAGTAATTACTACTGGTTTAATGTTGGTAGTGAATTTTTTAATGCACAGACTCACTACGTTCAATAATGATCTTTATTGACAAATAGATAACGTCTGATGTAATTTTAGACAAAAGACACAGGGTATACCCCCTTCACTGGCACCTTTTAAATTAGGCTTAGCTAGAAGAAAGTGGGGTGATGTGGGTGAAAATAACAAAAAAAGCCGTTGTAATCTTAGCGATCGCAACGGCTATTCTAATCCTAACCCCCAACTCTTTACATTAAAGGGTTAGTTTAAATTGTGACAGGTTTGTGTCTTTTCCTGTCTTAAACTGACGTTTATTTAATACCCGATAAAATAAATTGTCAAACATCTATTAATTTGTAAATGTATAGACAATTTCAAGTGACGAATAAGAGTTAATTTCAATAGTCCAAGACAAGGTATTCGCCTCTTTACGTGTGTAAGGCTTAGATGAGTTTGTGATTTGCGCTTGTGGTGGCAAATAGTCTATAACCTCTAAAGCCACTTTTTCTGAACCGCTGTTTTCAAGCGTAATTTTAACTGTATTTGACCATGCTTTATCGCTAATACGGGTAGTTGAAACTACATCACGTTTACCTTTGAGTGAATAGAGGGGGCCCAGCTGTACAACAAAAAATTGACCTTTAACAATAGGTTTAAACGGCTGAAATCCGGTTAAATTTGAGTCAAAATAAACAGAAGCAAGACCTGCACCCAAGGGAGTATTTTGAGTGTAGTTTACTTTTGCACCCAATGAGGCAAAGGGTTGAGACGTTTTATACTCAACAAAGGGAATCCCTGGCAAAGTGATATCTTTTTGTACAGTGATACGTGTTTTCCCTCTTTTTAAAACAGTGGAAGGAACATCCATTACATAAGCATTACCTTCAATTTGAGCACCCTCTTTAGGTTGTTGATCAGACATACTGGCTGTTTTAAACCTCATCGAGGCCATTATTTCGTGCTGAGGTAAGTTTAAAGGAACCCTGTGAAACTGTAGTTTTTTAGGGGTAAAGTCTTGATCGGTCTGGTTGTCGATATCGAGTTCACTTCTCAAATTAAGAAGCTTTTTAGCACTATCCCATTGTAAGGTATACACCAGTTGGGCTTTTAATGCCTCGGTAATGGCCTGAATAGAGACTGAGGGAGCATTAGGAATTAAGCTTAGCAAACCCAATTGAGGAACTTCGTTTAAGGGTAATACCCACTCACCCTGAGGGTTTACACGTAGAGTATTGTCTACCTGAAACACTACCCCACTTTGGGTAGCCCTAAGTATCCCTTCTATTTTTTGCTTATCTTGAATAAGGCCTACTTTTTTTCCTATCCATTGTTCTAACATGTCGTTTCTTAAAGGTTGAAATGACCATTGTTTAGCCCCGTTTACCAACAAACTAGAGTCTACTAAGCCCTTTGGTAGGCCCCATATCGAAAGTGGCTTTAAAGGCTCAGAGACCAGGTTATACGTTAGTGCAGCACCATTTGAATAGAGGGTAATAAAATCGGGCTGAATTTGGGCGCAGAGGGTGCCAACACAAAGTGCTACTAAGGCTAAAGAATAGGCTAACTTCATGATTTAACAGCTACTTCTTGCTCGTGTTTAAATAAGGCCTTGTTCTCATCGTCTGTTAATGCACTTTTTAGTCCTCTTATAAATCCTGTAACTTGTTCAGGCTTTAAAAGAGTATTGATTTCATCAAATACACCCCATTTTTCTTTGTCTTGTTTAGCTGAGGTATCGTTGTATTGATCTTTTAACTTTTGGCTTAAACGCTGATCTACAACTACTAAGTTCATTTGTGTGCTTAATACTTCCTGAAGCGTATTTTTATACTCGGCCTGTTTGGTGGATAGCTCTACATATTTTTTTTCTAACGTTTCTAGGGTCTTTTTTTGTTCATCGGTTAATTTTAAGCTGCTTAAAACGTCTTTATCACGCAATAAATCAAACATTTTTTGTAATATACTGTCTGATTCAGACAAACTTATTGCGGCTGTTTTACCGGCCATTGTTTTAGAAGCTGAATTTACCCCGGCTTCTTCTTTTGTTTTTTGATCGGCTAAAACCTTTTGCATGGCCATGGAAATAGTATCTTTGAACGACGATTTGAACTGTGATCCAAACGAAGCATCGGTTAAATCGGTATGGGTAATATCGCTGCCTGAAAAGCTAGCGTTTGATCTTTGACTAGGAGAAATAAGGTTTAAATCCATAAAAACTTCCTTTTTTTAAAGTTTACAGATGGTTAATCGATGCCCTTGATTTAAAAAATGTATGAAGAAATTTCGAAATGTTTTGAAGTTTTAAATTTTTGATGAACTGGTTTACCAATATTCTGGAATTTTAAAGGGCCTGATAAGTACTGAATCAAGTAATCGAAAACCGGCAGCAATGCTCTTTTGTGCAACTGTGGCTAAATGTCCGAGCATTTTGAACGGAGCTTTGGATATTGTTTTTAAAACATCTAGCTTTGTTTTGTTAGGATCTAAGAGGTCTTTTCCAATCTCAAATAACGGGTGTAAGGCGGAATAAAGGATACCTCCAACAGGAACCATAACCGCACTCGCCAAAGAACCACAAAAATTGCCCCATTTTGTTTCAGAATCACCCCCAGCTAAAGCCCCTAGTGCACCAGCAGGTGTAGCTAAAATTGCAGCTATTCCTAAAGCTAAGCCCGTTCCAGCACTGCCTACAGCCACTAAAAAGGTACCGCCCCCAAAGACACCTCCCAAAATCACTCCTGACGTTATTTTTATGACAGGCTTAGAGTAGGCAGCATCGGATATTTTAGAAAGATCATTTTTAGATTTTTCAAAAAATTGCACTACAGAATTTACCGTATTTTTTACAAAAGACAACGCACGGCTCCATCTGGATTGTTGAGGTACTGGGGCCTGTCGTGCTGGAACCTGAGCCAGTTGCGCTTGTCCTTGAACCTGTTGTACTGGCACGGGATCAGCATGAGATACATTAAGCCTTCCTCTCAAATGACTATCATTTTTAAGAGGATCTCCTTTTTGTTCTCCCCCCACCTCAAATTTTATATCTTGTGGTTTAACAGCATCTTTTGCTTGAGCCTTATTTGAATAAGGCTTAGGCTGAGCAGTATATGTTTTGTTGGGTTGAGAATGTCCAGCAATATTTGCCATAGAACGCTCCTTTTTTATATCTTTCCTAGTTTTTTTCCCTCTTGAATCTATTTTTAAACAATTTTCGCTTTAATGAGGTAAATACCCGTAACGATGGGTGGTTTGGCTTAGGGTTCTTTCTTGCATGTAGCGAGGTAATTCAAAAGTGCCATTGATGTAGGGAACGCCTTCTTCAATGCGAGTATTGCTTCTATGGCAAATGTTTAAAAGCGTTATGCTTGGACTCTCTAAAACCCTAATACGAGAAAACTGTTTTAGAGCAATACGTTCATGCCAATCGTTTTCAGGCTCAAAAACACATTCAATGTGGGCACCAGCAATGCGCGTTATAACGCTTAATGCGGGATGATCTTTTGCCGAACTAATAATTAAAGGTGTTAAGGCTGTCCAGGCTCCCAAAGCTATCAAAGCCACCTGCAGTAACGAATGACTGGGCTCAAAACGATACCCCATGCTCTCTAGAGGAATGCAGAACCAGGTGTTTTTTTCACCCACCACATGGGGCATAAGCACCTGGCCTTTGGTAAAGGTACTCACCTCATGGGTATACAAGCACATCGCTATTTGAAGTTGAGTTTTCTCGTGTTCAGATAAAAGGCCTTGAAGGCCATCATAAAGTTGAACAAAACGATCAGGCAATTGCCCTGTAATTAATGCCCCATTGAATTCAATTTCAAATGCTTGAGACACCCACAGGGGTTTTTGACTAAGTTGAACAGAGGCCACCGTTTTAGGCTTGATGAGATGGTGCACTTCGGCACTTTGTAAAATTGACTGTGGGAACACCTTAACTTTGGCCTCTTTGGCTTCGGTAAGCTGCTGCAACGCCCTTAAATACAGAGGCCCACCCGCTTTATAACCATTACCCCATTGGCTGCTTTTAACGCCCCCAAATGGCTGACGACCTACCACTGCTCCCGTAATCGGTCTGTTGATGTACAAATTGCCAGCCTGAATACGGGTTTGCCAAATCCATTGCTCCTCGGTGGATAAACTTTCTAAACCCGCCGTTAATCCGTAAGGTGTAGCGTTGGCCCACTGAATGGCCTGAGACAATGAATAGGCAAACATCACACCTAAAACAGGGCCAAAGAGTTCGGTTTGATGTAAAAACGAACCTGGCTTGATGTTGGCCTTAATGCCCGGGGTTAAAAAACGAGGATTTTGTAGGTTTTGCTTGGGTTCTAAAACCCAGTATTCACCCGACTCGTTGTGTTCAAGCACTTGCTTAAGAGGTCCTTGAATCGGCTGAACTAAGTGACCTAAATCGGTTTGAGTATCGGTTACATGGCCAATTTTAAGTTCAAGTGTAGCCTCTTTTAGCCGTGTTAGAAAATCATCACAAAAGGCCGAATTACCGGTTAAAATAAGCAAGCTTGCAGCACTGCACTTTTGGCCAGAATACCCGAAGGCCGATTTTATAACCGACTGAACCGCTAAATCTATATCCGCCCACGGGGTAACGATAAGGGTGTTTTTACCTCCTGTTTCGGCAATCAGCCTGACATTGGGGTTTATGGTATAAAACAAGGCTGCGGTTTTATCAGAACCGGTAAGCATCACCGCTTGGAGGGCTGGATGAGCTATTAAATAACGTCCTACAGGTTCTTCTTCACAAGCTACAAACTGCAGTTTTTCTTTGGGCACGCCTGCTTCCCAAAATAATTTTGCCACCCAATACCCCACCTCAATTGCCTCAGGAGCAGGTTTAAACAACACCGAATTACCTGTAAAAAGTGCCGCTGCGATACAGCCTGTTGCAATAGACAAAGGAAAATTCCAAGGGGGAATTACAGCCACCACCCCAAGCGGAGTGTAAACACCAGGGTGCTGAGTTTGTTTTAAAAATTCAGCAGCGTAAAAGTTTACATAATCGATCGCTTCAGCCCATTCGTGTTCGGCTTCAATCCAAGGCTTGGACACTTCGTTCATCATCTGTTGAATCAGTTGAGTTTTATAGTGAATAGCCCGTTCAACCCAAACCCTTGATATCTGTAAGACGTCTATTGGCTCCAAACTTAAAGCCTGTTTGGCCGTTTCAAAGGCTTGATCAATGCCCTCAAGTGGTGTCAAAGCAACTTTAACCCCTTCAGACACTTCCCCTATTACTTGTTTTATTTTTTTTCGGTTTTGGGCAAAACGAAGGTCTTCAACCGCTTGGTTTTTAAACTCCAAACTAGGCTCATTAAGTTCAACCTGAGCCATCTCTTTATCAAGTGCGGCATAGGATTGAATAAAGTTATTTTTTTGTTGCTCCCATTCTGCACTATCGTCTAAATTGAGAGCTAACTTTAAAAAGTGCTTGGGAGCCGAATTTTCATCTAATCGGCGTAACAAATAGGCCATTGAAGCCTTAAATTGACCTTGAATTACCACGGGACAATACAAAGAAACATCGCTAGTTTGTGCCAAAACAGCCTGCGAAATTTCTTCAGACATCCCTTCTAACATTTCAAAGCCGATGGCCTTTGGATTTTCTAATTTATTTCTATGAAACAAGGCAAAAGCAATATCAAATACATTGTGACTTGCTACTCGAATGTGAACGGATTCAAGATGATTTAGAGAGTATAAAAACATACGCTTAAATTGAGTATCGGTGTCTTGCTTTTGAGCAAAAATAACCGGACTCCATCCTAAATGTGAAGACTGAATAGATTCGGTTCCTTTGTTAGCTCCTTTTACCAACCGAATATGAAAGGGCAAGGCTCCTTTTAGTTTGCGTTGACTAGCCCAATCTGTGATCTGTTTTTGTATTTGAATTGAAATAGGCAAATAGGCCTGAAGGGCAACCCCCACTTTTAAGCTAAAAAAACGAGGTTCGTCTAATACATTCATCAACAAATTCACCGTTCGTTCAAGGTCTTTGCATTCTTCCATATCAAAGGTGATTATTTTGTTGTTTATAACCGCCAGTTCAAAAAGTTGTATTAAAGGCTGTTTCGCTTCGTTAATGTACAACTCGTCGTCGATATCGGAGGGATTGACTACAATAGACGATAACTTCACAGCCAAATGCTCGATATCGGGCTGTGCCAGTGCCCAAAGATAGGCTTCCATTTGAACCTTCACTTGACCCTCAGAATAAACAGATTCACCCAAACTGTTTACTATGCTTTGAAAACCTTGTTTTTTACGCAGTTTGCAGTGTTGAACCAGTAAATGCTTTGACTGCAACAAAACACCGCTCAAACCCGCCTTAAAAGCCTTCTCAAACAAAAATACTGCAAACCTTGGCCAAAGATTTCCACCTTTCAAAAAAAGCTTTAATCCTTTTTTTTCAAAAGACGATAAAAAACTAGGAATACCATATTGTTTGAACAATTTTTGTATCGCTTTTAATTTTAATTTGGGGTCTGGGTGTCTCAAAGCTACATCAGCCAATTGCACAAATAGGTGCATATACGCTGGGTTTTGAACGATGTTGCGTTTTAGTTGAGCTGTGCTTTTTTGTTTGCTAGTTTGCAAAGCCTTGCTTTTGGCATACAAAGCGTCAGCCAAGGCTAAAATGGCGTTTAATTCGTCCATTTTATTTCTACAACATCAATGCGCCGTTTAGAGCTTTTAAGAATTTTGAAGGCGTAATTTTCAAAGGTGATGTGATCGCCTGTTTGAGGGATGCGACCAAACAAGGTATTTAAAAGACCTGAAAGCGTGTCATAGTCGGGGTCTTCAGGTATAGGGTGAGGTAAAAATTGATTCATAATGCCTATGGGTGTGGTGGCCAACACCTTAAAATGATTTTCACCCAATTTTTCAACCGGAGTTTCTGAATCGTATTCGTCTTGAATTTCGCCAATTAATTCTTCCAAAATATCTTCTAAGGTGACTATTCCTACGTTAGATCCAAACTCGTCAACTACTATGGCCAAATGCAATCTTTGCGTTTGAAAGTCGCGCAATAAGGTTAAAATATTTTTACTTTCGGGTATAAAATAAGCCTTTGCCAAACGTGATTTCCAAAGGTGCAAGGACGATGTTTTAACCCATTTCAATACGTCTTTAGCATGTAAAATGCCTAAAATATTATCGAAATTGTCGTTATAAATTGGAAAACGAGAATAACCTTCTTCCATTACAAAACGCAGTAACTCATCGTCACTGGTGTTGATTGAAATACAGGCCACTTGTGTATGTGGAACCATAATTTGTTTGGCCATTTTTTTAGAGCTATGGAACACATTTCGAATGATATCGCCTTCGTTTTTAGGGATAGAAGAGTGGGGATTTTTTTCTTCAAAAAGCATGCGAATTTCTTCGATGGACTGACTAGAATGTTCGCTTACATTTTGTATCCCAAAAAGCTTTAAGGTTAAATTGGCCCAACCGTTTAAAAATCGAATAAAGGGTTTAAATAAAATGTAAAATAACTGCAAAGGCAAGGCTATAAAAAAAGTAGTGCGTTCGGGATATTGAATAGCCAACGATTTGGGGGCTAACTCACCATACACAATGTGAAGAACGGTAATAAACAAAAACGCTATTGGAATTGAAATGGCATGTAACACTGCCTCAGAAGGCAGAATATTAAGCCATTGTAACCCACTCTCAATCAATTCTGCGATAACCGATTCTCCTACCCATCCTAGGGCCAAACTTGACAGCGTAATGCCCAATTGTGTAGCCGAAAGATAAGCATCTAAATGCTGAACGATAGTATGCGACAATTTAGCAAGGGGATGGCCTTGCCTGGCCTTAAGCTCGATTTGAGACCCACGCACCTTTACGATGGCAAACTCAGCCGCTACAAAAAAACCGTTTAAAAGAACTAAAAAAAAAGTAACCCCTAGCTTTACAAGCATAGCTACAGTGCAAACACCTCAGCTAATTTTAATTTTCCGCTTAAAATAGCTTTGCCTACAATACAGCCAATAACTCCTTTTGGGCGTAAAGCTTTCACCTTTTCGATATCGTCTAAAGTTCCAATACCGCCAGAAGCAATAACAGGTAAAGTGGTTAAGGAGGCAATATTAGCAAGCCCTTCAAGGTTAGGCCCAAGTAAAGTTCCATCTTTAGAAATATCGGTGTAAACCAAGGCGGCCAATTTTAATTTAGACAACTGCTGCACCAACATCATAACCGAAATCAATGAGGTTGTTTTCCAGCCCTCGATAGCAATTTTGTCACCTTTAGCATCTAAAGAGGCTATAATTTTTGAAGGATACGCTTGAATGATGTCTAGCGCTTCATCGGGTTGCTTGATAAGCATAGACCCTAAAACCACCCAATCAAGGCCCATATCAAACACTTGTTTTACAATTTCTTTGCTTCGAATACCTCCGCCAAAATCAAGCTTGCAGCTTGGAACACTTTTGCGAATAGCCTCTATCACCGATTGATTTACCAAGCGACCCTCTTTGGCTCCGTTTAAATCAACAATGTGTATGCGTTTTGCACCCGCATCTGCAAATTGTTTGGCAATGTCTACAGGCGATACCGCGTACGAATCTACTTGCGCATAATCGCCCTGGGTTAAACGCACTACGTTTCCATCTAAAATATCAATGGCTGGAATAATTTCAAACATGGTTAATCAACCCCAATTCTTTTAATTGTTCGGCCTCAATTTCGCTAGGCGCATTGGTTAATGGACAGGATGCACTTTGAGTTTTTGGAAAGGCAATGACGTCGCGTATGGAAGCCACTTGGGCCAAAATAGCTACCAGGCGATCTAAGCCTAATGCAATACCCCCATGTGGGGGTGTTCCAAATCCCAAAGCATCAATAAAGAAACCAAATTTGTTTTGGATGGTTTCAGGAGATAAACCCAAAAGTGAAAATACTGTGTTTTGTTGTTCTAAATTATGAATACGGATACTTCCTCCCCCTATTTCGGATCCATTTAACACCAAGTCGTAGGCTTGAGCCCTTACAGCCCCAGGATCAGAGCTTATTTTTTCAACGTCATTAGGATGTGGACTAGTAAACGGATGATGCATAGAGGCCCATCGTTGGTCGGTTTCGCTCCATTCAAACAA